>Ga0256405_10002917_pt1 | contig 37055 bp, 29 predicted proteins | sample RumenRJG_02DNA_FD_189096 | JGI IMG/M metagenome (GOLD analysis project Ga0256405, IMG submission 189096) | Bovine rumen microbial communities from Lethbridge, Alberta, Canada - RJG_02 | ecosystem: Host-associated > Mammals > Digestive system > Stomach > Rumen | place: Canada: Alberta...
ACTCTCAGTTGCCTTCTGAGCGGTCGTTATTGACAGTGTTTTCAATGAACTTTTGTTGTTAAACTGTATGTTTTCGTTTAGCCTGCCGCCTTGCGGCTCCTAAACATAAAATTTACCGAAGTATTGTAAACAAATAAAGCTAAAACTATTAACACACATAATTTATGAACATCCTTGACCAAATTGCAGCCTCCGGATTCAGGACAGTGGACCTGGTAATCGTCCTCATCTATCTGGCGCTGCTCATCTTCCTGGGCCTGTTCCTGGGACGCACCAAGAAAGGCGAAGAAAAGAGCGCCAACGACTACTTCCTGGCCGGCAACACCCTCACCTGGTGGGCCGTGGGCGCCTCGCTCATCGCCGCCAACATCTCGGCGGAACAGTTTATCGGCATGTCCGGCACTTCCTACGCGGACGGCATTGCTACGGCCGCCTATGAGCTCATGGCTGCCGTCACGCTGGTGGTAATCGGCAAGTTCCTGCTGCCGGTGATGCTCAAACGCAAAATTTTCACCATTCCGCAATTCCTGCGTGAACGCTACAACGACGGTGTGGGCCTTGCGTTTTCCATCCTGTGGCTGTTCCTGTACGTTTTCGTAAACCTTACCTCCGTCGCCTGGCTGGGCGCCCTGGCCATTGAGCAAATCCTTGGCTTGCAAGGCGCAGTGCTCATGATTGGCAGCTGGAGCATTTCCATGCGCATGGTCATCGTGGTGGCCCTGTTCCTCATCGCCGGTATCTATTCCATCTACGGCGGTCTGGCCTCCGTGGCCTGGACGGACGTGCTGCAGGTCACCTTCCTGGTGGGCGGCGGCCTCATCACCGCCTGGTTCGCGCTCAAGGCCGTGGGCGGAGACGCCGGTGTCCTGGGCGGCCTGAACAACATTTTCACAGACCTCACCACCGGTGAGCACCTGCACGACACCCACCTCCACCTGGTTATCCAGGAGAGCCACAACCCGGCCGGCTTCGCCAATGTGCCCGGTATCGCCGCCGTGGTGGGTGGCGTATGGCTCACCAACTTGGGCTACTGGGGTTTCAACCAGTACATTATCCAGAAGGGCCTGGCCGCCAAGAGCGTGGCAGAAGCCCAGAAGGGCCTGGTGTTCGCCGGTTTCCTGAAAATCCTCATCCCCTTCATCGTGTGCCTCCCCGGTATCTGCGCCTACTACATCTCGCTGCATCCGGAAGCCTTCACGCACCTGCAGGGCAGCATTGTAGTGTCCGATGACGCTTACCCCTGGCTGGTTCGCAACTTCACCCCGGTGGGCGTAAAGGGCCTCACCTTCGCCGCCCTGGCCGCCGCCATCATTTCCTCCCTGGCCTCCATGCTCAACTCCACTTCCACGCTGTTCACCATGGACATCTACAAGAAGTACCTCAACAAGGAAGCCAGCGACAAAAAGCTTGTTAACGTGGGCCGTATCACTTCCCTGTGCGCCCTCGCCATTGCCCTGGTAGCCGTTAAGCCGCTGCTGGGCAGCCTGGACCAGGCCTTCCAATACATCCAGGAATACTCCGGCTTCATTTATCCCGGTATTATTGTGGTGTTCGGCCTGGGCCTGCTGTGGAAGCGTTCTTCCGCCCGTGCCGCTGTTTGGAGCGCCCTCATCGTCATTCCGCTGGGCATCCTGTTCAAGCTGTTCCTGGGCGATGTGCCGTTCCAGCTCCGTGCCGGTTACATTTTCATCATCCTGGTGTGCTTCCACATCATCATGTCCCTCATCGACAAGAAGGTGGTGGATGCCGAGGAACTGAAGGAAGAAGACAAGAAGAGTATGATCAAGTGGGCCCGCATCCTGGGCTGCACCGGCCTGTGCTTCATCCTGGCCGCCGCCGTGGTCACCATTTGGGGCGCCCTGCTGCCGGACAGCGCTACGCCGGACAACCACTTCATCGCCTATCTGAACGACATCGGCTTCCAGGCCTTCTACTTCTTTGGTACCCTGGTGGGCGTGCAGGCCGTGTGGCTGTACAGCAACACCTACGACAAGAAGAAAGACCCGAAGGCCCTCCCCATCGACCTTACCCTGTTCCATACCAGCAAGGGATACAACTGGGGCGCACTGGCCATCTGCGTCATTGTGGCTGCACTTTATGTAATTCTGTGGTAATATGTTAGAAGAACTCAAAGAGAAAGTATGCAAGGCCAACCTGGACCTTGTGAAACACGGACTGGTGATTTTCACCTGGGGCAACGTGAGCGCCATTGACCGCCAGAGCGGCCTGGTGGTCATCAAGCCCAGCGGCGTGAGCTATGACAACATGAAACCGTCGGACATGGTTGTGGTGGACCTGGACGGCAAGGTAGTGGAGGGCGAGTTGAACCCCTCCTCCGACACCCCCACCCACGTGGAACTGTACAAGGCTTTCCCCAACATCGGAGGCGTGGTACACACCCACTCCACCTACGCAACCGCTTTTGCGCAGGCCGGCAAGGACATTCCCAACATTGGCACCACCCATGCGGACTACTTCTATCAGGACATCCCCTGTACCCGTGACATGACGGAAGCGGAAGTGAAGGGCGCCTATGAACTGGAAACGGGCAAGGTGATTGTGGACGAATTCCTGAACCGGCGCAAAATCAATCCGGACCACACGCCCGGCGTGCTGGTGAAAAACCACGGTCCCTTCTCCTGGGGCAAGGACGCGGACAACGCCGTGTACAACGCCAAGGTCATGGAACAGTGCGCCAAGATGGCCTTCGTGGCCTTCTCGGTGAACCCCAATCTCACCATGAACCCGCTCCTGATAGAAAAACATTATCAGCGCAAACACGGGCCCAATGCTTATTACGGACAAAAAAAGAAATAAAACACAAAATACAATACAGTTATGGCATTTGAAAACAACGAATTATGGTGGATCACCGGAGCACAGCTCCTGTACGGTGGCGACGCAGTAGTAAAAGTGGATGCGCATTCCAAGGAAATGGTGGAAGGCCTCAACGCCTCTGGCGTCATCCCCATGAAGATTGTCTATAAAGGAACGGCCAACAGCAGCAAGGAGGTGGAAGACCTCATGCGCGCAGCCAACGACGAAGCCAAGTGCGTGGGCGTCATCACCTGGATGCACACCTTCTCCCCCGCCAAAATGTGGATCAAGGGTCTCCAGACCCTGCAGAAACCCATGCTGCACTTCCACACCCAGTACAATGCGGAGATTCCCTGGAACGACATTGACATGGACTTCATGAACCTGAACCAGAGCGCCCACGGCGATATCGAGTTCGGTCACATCTGCGCCCGCATGCGCGTCCCCCGCAAGGTGGTGGTGGGCTATTGGAAGGACCCTGAAGCCCAGCGTCGCATTGCCATCTTCGCCCGCGTAAGCGCCGCCCTCTCCGACGCCCGCGACGTCCGCTGCCTCATGTTCGGCATGAACATGAACAACGTGGCTGTGACAGATGGCGACCGCGTGGAATTCGAGCAGCGCCTGGGTTACCACGTGGACTACTGCCCCGTATCGTCCCTGATGGACTATTGGAAAAAGGTGACCCCGGAAGAGACGGAGGCCCTGGTAGAGGAATACAAGAAGCTCTATACCATCAAGATTGACGAGACCGGCGAGCAGGTGTACTGGGAAAAGGTGCGCAACGCCGCCCGCGCGGAGATTGCCCTCCGCCGCATCCTGAAGGACAAGGGCGCTACCGCCTTCACCACCAATTTCGACGACCTGGGCGACGCCGACATCAACGGCGAACGCTTCGTGGGCTTCGACCAAATCCCCGGCCTGGCCTGCCAGCGCCTGATGGCGGAAGGGTACGGCTTCGGCGCAGAAGGCGACTGGAAGACGGCCTGCCTGCAGCGCACCCTGTGGGTCATGTCCCAGGGGATGCCGGGCGGAAACTCCTTCCTGGAGGACTACACCCTCAACTTCGCCGGCGAAAAGAGCTCCTGCCTGCAGAGCCACATGCTGGAGGTGAGCCCCCTGATTGCCAGCGACAAACCCAAACTGGAGGTCCATTTCCTGGGCATCGGCATCCGTAAGCAGCCTACCGCCCGCCTGGTGTTCACCTCCAAGACCGGCCCCGGCGCCAAGGCCACCCTCGTGGACCTCGGAAACCGTTTCCGCGTTATTGTGCAGGATGTGGATTGCATCGAGCCGCAGCCCATGCCCAAGCTGCCGGTTGCTTCGGCCCTGTGGATTCCGCGTCCCAGCTTCGAGATTGGCGCCGGCGCCTGGATCCTTGCCGGCGGCACCCACCACTCCGCCTTCAGCTATGACATCACGGCGGAATACTGGGCCGACTTTGCCGAGTTCACCGGTGTGGAATTCCTGCATATCGGCAAGGATACCACCACCGAAAAGTTCAAGAGCGAACTGAAGATGAACGAGGTTTACTACCTGCTTAACAAGGCTCTCAAGTAGTATGAACGCAAAACAGACCATCGATGCCGGGAAAGCCATCCTGGGTATCGAATTCGGCAGCACCCGTATCAAGGCTGTCCTGATTGACGAGGACCACAATCCTATTGCCCAGGGCAGCCATGAGTGGGAGAACCAGTTTGAGGGCGGCTACTGGACCTATAGCTTAGACGCCATCTGGACCGGCCTGCAGCAGTGCTACAGCAACCTCCGCGAGGACGTACGCGTCCATTACAACACGGAGATTACCAAACTGGCGGCTATCGGCATCAGCGCCATGATGCACGGCTACATGGCCTTCAACAGCGCCGACCAGCTCCTCATCCCCTTCCGTACCTGGCGCAACACCAACACCGGTGCCGCCGCCAAGCAGCTCAGCGCCCTGTTCAACTTCAACATGCCCCTCCGCTGGAGCCTGTCGCACCTGTATCAGTGCATCCTGGACGGCGAGCCGCATGTGAAGGACGTGGTGTTCTTCACCACCCTGGCGGGGTACATCCACTGGAAACTCACCGGGCACAAGGTGCTGGGCGTAGGCGATGCTTCCGGCATGATGCCTATCGACGCAAACACCAAGGACTTTGACGACAAGCGCATTGCCGCCTTTGACAAGCTGGTAGCGTCCAAGGGCTATCCCTGGAAGCTGCGGGACATCCTGCCCAAGGTGCTGGTCGCCGGCGAGGAAGCCGGCGTGCTCACCGAGGACGGCGCCCGTTACCTGGACATCTCCGGCCATCTGCTGCCGGGCGTGCCGTTCTGCCCGCCGGAAGGCGACGCCGGCACCGGCATGGCCGCCACCAATGCCGTTAAAGTGCGTACAGGCAACGTTTCCGCCGGCACATCGTCCTTCTCCATGATTGTGCTGGAGAAGGACCTCCAGAAGCCGCATGAGATGATTGACATCGTAACCACTCCGGACGGCGCCCCCGTGGCCATGGTACACTGCAACAACTGCACAAGTGACCTAAACGCCTGGGTGAACCTGTTCAAGGAATACCAGCAGCTGCTGGGCATTCCCGTGGATATGAACGAAGTCTTTGGCAAGCTGTACAACAATGCGCTCAAGGGCGATGCCGACTGCGGCGGCCTGGTGGCGTATAACTACTTCTCCGGCGAGCCTGTGACGGGCCTGGCGGAAGGACGTCCCCTGTTTGTGCGCAACGCCCTGGACAAGTTCAACCTGGCCAACTTCATGCGTGCCCATCTGTACGCCTCTGTAGGCGTTTTAAAGATTGGCAACGATGTCCTGTTCAAGGAAGAGAAGGTGAAAGTGGACCGCATCACCGGTCACGGCGGCCTGTTCAAAACCCCCGGTGTGGGCCAGCGCGTGCTGGCTGCAGCCCTGGGCTCCCCCATCTCCGTAATGGAGACCGCCGGTGAAGGCGGCGCATGGGGCATCGCTCTCCTGGCCGCCTACGTGGTCAAGGGAGCCGGCATGAGCCTCCCGGACTACCTGGAAAAGGTGGTCTTCCTGGGCAATACCGGAACTGAGATAGCCCCCACTCCGGAGGACATCGCCGGCTTTGACAGTTGGATTAAAAACTACACGGCCTGCATTCCCGTAGAGGAAGCCGCCGTGAAATACAAAGCGTAAGAATCCCGGACTCGCTGGTCAATAAGCGATTGAGCCACAGTATCTTACGTAAAATCCTCGGCACTTTTTGCGCCGAGGATTTTTAACATATAACTGATTATCAAGCGGTTATAGACCAGCCTATTTCACCTCCAGCGTCACCACAGAAGCGGCGGGAAGCGTAACCGAGATGGTTTTTCCCGAAGCCTTGGCACCGTGGAAAGCCGTGGTTTTCACCTGTTCTTCTTTATCGAAGTCATTGTAGGCATTGATGGCGGAAGCCTGAATAATCTCACCGGACACGCTGTGCGGCTTGAGTTCCTCAAACTTGATTTCCAGCTTTTGCTCACGGTCCAGATAAGGATTGGCCATGGAGATGTGCAGAACGCCTTTCTTGTCACGGCTGGCAGAAATGCTCACGTTGTCCATGCTTGCCCCGCTGGTGGAGGTTATGCTGCCGCCACGGTAACCCACCGGAACATAGGTGGCATTCTGGTGTACCTTGTACATCTTGAACACGTAATAGGTAGGCGTAAGCACCATCCTGGGGCCGTCCGTGAGAATCATGGACTGCAGGACATTCACCACCTGGGCAATGTTGCACATCTTCAGGCGGCCGGTGTACTTGGGGAAGATGTTCAGGTTGATGGCGGCCACCATGGCGTCGCGCATGGTGTTCTGCTGATACAGATGGCCCTCGTTGAAACCGGGCTCCACCTCGAACCAGGTACCCCACTCATCCAGAATCAAGGCCACTCTGCGGTCCGGATCAAAGGCATCCATGATGGCAATGTGGTTCTTCAGGATTTCCTCCACGCCGGCGGTGCGGGTAAGGGTGTTGTAGTAGTCCTCCGCGGTGAACTCGGTGGCGCTGCCTTTGTCGCAGTTCCAGCCAGGAACCGTGTAATAGTGCAGGGACAGGCCATTGAACTTGGTGCCCGCCTTCTTCATCACGGTCTTGGTCCAGTCATAATCGTCCTCGGAGGCGCCGCAGGCAATCTTGAACAGTTTGTTGTCGGCATAGTTGCGGGCATACAGGGCGTAGCGCTTGTACACGTCGGCATAGTATTCCGGCGTCATGTCGCCGCCGCAACCCCAGCTCTCATTGCCCACGCCCAGATACTTGATTTTCCAGGGCTCCTTGCGGCCGTTCTTGGCGCGCAGCTCTGCCATGGTGCCTTCCTCTGCGGTCATGTACTCCACCCACTTGGCCAGTTCCTCCACGGTGCCGGAGCCCACGTTGCCGCTGATGTACGGCTCCGTACCCAGCAGTTCGCACAGGTTCAGGAACTCGTGCGTACCAAAGGAATTGTCCTCGATGGTACTGCCCCAGTTGTTGTTCACCAGCTTGGGCCTGTTTTCCTGAGGGCCTACGCCGTCCATCCAGTGGTACTCGTCGGCAAAACAGCCGCCGGGCCAGCGGAGAACCGGAATTTTGAGGTCTTTCAGGGCTTTGACGACATCGGTGCGATATCCATCCTTATTGGGAATTTTGGAATCCTTCCCTACCCATATACCTTCATAAATGCACCGGCCCAGATGCTCCGAGAACTGGCCGTAAATCTCGGCCGGGATACGGGGCTGATCCGTGGCGGTTTCATACACTTGAACTTTGACCTGGGCGGTTGCGCCCAGGGTCAAAGCCAATGCAAAAATCAGTGTTAAAGCTCTTTTCATATAGTCCTTTTAGTTGATTTTCTTGCCCCAGGAAGTATTCCTGGCATCCTTGGGGGTACCAATACCCGTAAAGACCACGGTCTCCTGGCGGTCCATCACCTTCTCGGTCTCCCCGGTCTTCTCATCTTTCACCACTTCCTTGGTACGCTCCCAATCCGCTTCATGGGCCACAACCACTACAAATTTTGCGCCATCAGCAGGTGTAATGGTAAGGAACTGCGTAGCTTCATCAAACGCCCAGGTACCGCTAAAGGCGCCAGTAATAGTTCCATCGGTGGCAAATTCCACATTCTCGGAAGGGCAGATTTGAGCATTCTGCAGAGCAATCTTCTCTGCCACGGACTCCGCATTGAACGGTTTGGTATAATGCAGGTCGATATACTCATACGTACCGGGAATCTCGGAAGCAGCCACAGCCTTCTTGCTCAAGCCGGCATAGCGCTCAGGCAGCACCAAAGGCCAAAGGTCGCTCAGGTTATCGGCCGATGAAGGGGCCCACACAATGCGGCGGACATGGCACATTATGAGTGCATTGGAGTTGGGGTTTCCGTTCACGCCGACCGGCAGGCGTCCCTGGGAGGCGTAGAACCAGTCGCCGGTCTCCTCCTGCTGGAAAATGCAGCAGTGGGCAATACCGACCCAACCGTCGCTGCCTGCAAACTTGTAGGGGTGGGTGACGATGGGATAACTGTCGCCACCGTCCTGCGTATTGTTCCGGCCGGTGATGTCATAGTAGGGGCCTTCGATGCTGCTTGCACGGAGAACGCGGGTGTTGTACGGGATATCCAGCCCGTCGTAGGCCATGAACAGATAATAGTAGTTGCCGTTCTTCACGATCTCGGGCGCCTCGGAACCCTGCCAGCGATACGTCTTGTGGCGGGTGGCGATGCGCTTTCCGTAACGGGAGGAGAGCTCGTCGGCCGAGTCGGACCAGGGGTCGCCAAGTCCCACGTAATTGCCCTGGGCGTCGTAGGCGTTGACAGGCTTGCCGGTCTCGGGATTCAGTTCCAAGAGGGCAAACCCGCTGTGCCAGGAGCCGTAAATGAGCCAATGACGGCCGTTGTCCACAATGTAGGTAGGGTCGATGGCATTGTAATAGAAATAGGCCTGGCCATAGCCTTCATTGAAGGTGTTGTAGTTAAAGCCCCTGTCGGAGGAGGAGCACACGACAAACCCCTTGTCTTCCCAGGAATCAGGGTCTTCGGGCGTGCTGGTTTCGCACATGCCGATGAAAGCCCGCTCCGTCCAGGAACCGTCCATGGTGAGTTCCGTCACGCCCGTCCTGATGCGGTTCAGAATGACTACACTGTAATACATACGCATCTTGCCGTCCACCACGCGGACGACCGGGGCCCAGTACCCGTACGTCGGGTTGTCGATGGGTTCCAGGTTCATGCGGCCGCGCATGCTGTTCAGGGAGTCTTTCACCCAGGTGGGCGCGTCGTTGAACGGGCCATATACATGGGTCCAGTTCACCAGGTCCTTGGAGCGTTTTCCCTGGAAGTGACGGCCGATGGAGGCCTTCTCGTGCTCGTTGCCATAGGAGGCATCGGTGCCGAACATGTAGTAGTAACCGTTGTAGTAGGCAACGGAAGGGTCGTGCATGTTGGCCAGGTTCCAATTCATGTGGTTACTCCAACTGCTGATGTCCACGTAATCATCGGCATAAGTGGGAATACCGTTTTCACTGGTTTTTCCTTTGTAGTCCTCCTGGGTCGGGATTCCGATTCCCGTGTCCTTGGAACACGCAGCGAACAACAAGGCGCTGCCAAGGAACAATACAAAGTATTTTTCGAGTTTCATATTCATTCGCAATTATTAGTTCAAGGAGACAACAGGATGGATTGACCAGGAAGGCGTGTTCGGCGTACTCTTGTTCGCCGAATTGCCTACCAGCTTGGGATTGGCGCTCAGCGTACCCAGGAAAATCGGGAAATACTCATGTCCCTGGAGGAAGTAGGAGGTGTACGTGTCATCCGTGCAAGCCGTTTCGGTGCCGGCATTTTTTGCATCCAGCAAAGCGGTGGTAACAGGCTTGGGATTGGCTTCGTCAAAGCGCTCATAAAGATAACGGCTGTGCTCGCCCAGCTGCTGCAAACGGTCCACGCTATAGAAGAATCCCCAACGGATGAGGTCCACGCCACGTCCGTTTTCACAACCGAACTCCTTGGGGCGCTCCACGTTGGCAATCTGTTCGAAGAGTTTATCGGCGTTGCCGGAGAAAGTGGACAGGCTCAGCGGAGCAAGCGCAACGCGCCCGCGGACCTCGTTAATCCAGTCGATAGCCTGCTGGGTCGGGCCGGAAATCTCGTTCTCGCATTCGGCGGCACGCAGAAGGACATCGGAATAACGCATCAGGCGCAAGTTGATGCCGCAATGCAGGCCGAAAACTATGGTCTCGCAAACATCGAGACGGGCATAGGTGTTTTTCGCGACAGGAATTCCGCCATGATCCTGGTGGACGCGAAGGACATACTTGTTGCCGTCATTGATTTCCTCCCTGTAAACTACATTTTTGCGGGGATCGCCGGAAGGATAGGCAGCGGTGACGGTGCCCGTATAAGCATCGTATTCCGGCTCATACGTCATGGCGGTCCAGTACAGACGGGGATCCAGACGGCCGTCCGTGCATTTCTCTGCCTTGTACAGGTTGTACAGCCAGTTGCTCATGGCCACATCGGCCCAACCGCCGTATCTGGACGGGCACAGGTTAGACTCTACGGCATGACCTTGCGTTGCATTGGAAGAAATATTTACCGGAGTCCATTCCTCATCTACACCGCCCGTGCCGAAATCCATAAACTGCACCTCGAACAGGCTTTCCGCATTGTTCTCGTCGGTTCCTTCACGGAAATTGGCGCCGTAGTCGGCAACCAAATCGTAGTGGCCATACTTCTCGTTGCCGCCATCGTCCGTATTCAGGATGTCCTTCAGAACAGCGAGCGCATCTTCGTATTTGTGGCGGAACATCAGCGTACGGGCATAGTAACCGGCGGCAGCGCCACAAGTGGCACGTCCCTTGGCCCATTCTCCGCCCAGGTCGCGCTTGGGCAGCAGGGTCATGGCCTCCGTAAGGTCGGCCTCTACCAAATCCAGAATTTCATCCTGGAAAACATTTTGGGCATAAATGGTTTCAAGCGTTCCGTACTGGGAATAATCGTCATACTTGGGCACAGTCTGATAATACGTTGCCAGCTGATAATATGCCAGGGCGCGAAGGAACAGGGCTTCACCGCGCATACGCTTGTAACTTTCCTTCACACCTTCAGAGGTGGGAATTTTGGACAGCACAAAATTGCAACGATTGACGACATGATAGCTATCACGCCATACCCACTGATCGGTAAGGTCCACATTGCCTGCAGAATTCAGCTGGTCTGCAGGGGAATACCAACGGTTTCCCAGCGTGTAGGTTTCATCTCCGCGAAGGGCGTCGTTCATATAACCCACACGGGCAAAAGTCCCTTCCAAACGGATACGGTTGTAACAGGCGACAACAGCCTCCTGTAAATCGGACTCCGTATTTCCGAAATCGTATGTGGTCTGCTGGTTGGTATTTTTAACCGCCAGCTCCTTATCGCAGGAAACCGTTGCGGCCAATACCGACAGTGCCATTAAAAAGACAGATATCTTTTTCATATGCATATACTTGATAAATAATTAGAAGGACAAGTTGACGCCCAGCATGAAACTCATGGGGGCAGGATAGGAGCAATAGTTCAGGCCCGGGGTGAATACGGCGCCGGCAAAGTCGATGTTATACCCCTTGTAGGCCGTAATCGTAGCCAGATTCTGGCCGGACAGGTAAAGACGTACGCCGCTGATGAATTGATTTTCGAACCACTTGGAAGGCATATTGTATCCCAACTCGACATTGGCTATCTTCCAATAAGTGCCGTTCTGAAGAATACGGGAGCTCAGCCAGTCATTGCTTACGGTACCGGTTCCCTGGAAAGTGACACGGGGGATCGTAGTGCTGGGATTTTCAGGAGTCCAGGCATTTACCAGATCCACGCTCTTGTTGCGGGGGCCATAAGAACTGTGAAGTTCCCGGTCCACCCAGTCAATCAGTTTATGCCCGCCTGCACCATAAGTTGAAATCGTCAGGTCGAAACCTTTATACTCGAAACGGGCGCTCAGACCGAACTGGACTTTGGGCATGCCGCTGCCCAGATAGGTCCGGTCATCCGCATTGATGATGCCGTCGTTATTCAAATCCTTATAGGCCACGTCACCCGGCTTGGAACCATCCTGATAAACGAAGTTTCCAAGCTCGTTCACGTGATGATCCACCTCATACTGGTTCTGGAAAATGCCCTCGTAAACATAGCCGTAAAAACGACCGACCTCCTGTCCGACCTCCGTGCGGAATTCACCGTCATCCTGCATGTTGGTCGTCAAGCCCAGGGAGGTGACGACGTTCTTCGGGAAAGTTATGTTTCCGGAAACCTCGTATTTGAATTCGTTTTTGTAATTGCGATAGGTCGCACTCAATTCAAAACCGGAGTTCACCATGGTAGCGGCGTTCATGGTCACGGAGTCGTTGGTGGCACCGGCCTCGGCAGGAACGGGCACGGAGTACAGCAGGTCCTCGGAAACGTTGCGATAGTAGTCCGCATTGAACTCAAGGGCGCCGCCGAACATGGCGTAATCCAAGCCGATGTCCAGGGATTTCTTCTTCTCCCAACGAATGTACTCGTTCACGTAGTTGGAAATGGCAGAACCGGTCACTTTGTTGCCGCCGAAGCTGTATGTGTAGTTACCCCGGGCCATGGTTTCCATGAAGGCATAGTCACCGATGTTCTCGTTACCCAGGATACCGTAGGATGCACGGAGCTTGAGGAGGCTCACCAGCTGCGGGTCCACATTGTCGGCAAAGAAGTGCTCCTTGTCGATTCTCCAACCCAGGGAGAAGGACGGGAACCAATCCCAGCGGTTCACGCTCAGACGGGAAGAACCATCCCGACGGACCGTAGCCTGGAAGAGGTAACGGCCATCGTAGTCGTAGTTGATACGGCCGATGAAGGAGGCCAGCACGTGCTCGCTCTCGTAGGAGCTGGCATCGCGGGTGGCGGCGTTGCTCACCTGCAGGTAGTACGGTTCCGGGAAGTTGTTACCCCAACCGGCCAGCGTGTGGTATTTCTCGCGCTGGAAGGTGAAACCGGCCACGGCATTCAGGTGATGCTTGCCGAACTTGCCGTCATAGGTGAGGTAGTTTTCCACCAGGAAGTCGCTGTAGTTGTTGTAGTTTTCACTCAGGCGCTCATTGGTCTTGGCCAGGTAGTTGGCGTTGGACAGGATGAAGGCCGGGAGGAAGGTGAAGCCCTTCACGAAGGAACGGCTGTAGGAGAGGTTCAAGTTGTAGTCCAACTTGTGGTTGTCGTTCTTGTGGCCCACCATGTCCAGGATGTCCAGGGTGGCGGAGCCGGTGAGCACCACGCGGTCCACGGTGCTCTTACGCTGAATCATGTTGTTGTACAGCAGCGGGTTGGCAATACGGATATCGCCGTGCACGCTGTCATAGTAGGTACCGAAGCCGTAGGCGTCGTAGCTGTAGTCCGAGGCGGCACCCACCACGCGGTCCAGGAACCAGGTAGTGGCATCGTAAGCCTTGATGGACGGGGGCATGAACAATGCGGTAGCCATGATAGGATACTGGGTACCATACAGACCCTGTACATATTCGTTGGCGTTGGAAGCGGACATGTTGTCCTGGTCCGAGTGGGAGTACACAATACCGGTGCGAAGCTTCAGGAACTTGATGTCCATGGTGTTGTTCGCACGGACGGTGAAACGGTCGAAGTTGGGACCGGCACCGCGGAGGGTACCCTTCTGGGAGAAGTAGTCCAGGCCGATGTTGTAGGTGCTGTTCTCACCGCCACCGGAAATGTTCAGGTTGTGGTTGTGGCGGATGCCCGTCTTGAACATCTCGTTGAACCAGTCGGTATTGTTGGTCTTGGGATCCAGGTAGTTGTTGGAACCGATTACATAACCGGAGGGCACTTTGTCGGCCAGGCCGGAATTGGCGTAGGACATGCGCATGTACTCACCGTACTGGGCGGCGTCCATCACATTGTACACGCCTTTACGGATTTGGTCCACACCCACATAACCGCGGTAGTCCACTTTCACGGGCTGCCCTTTCTTACCGTTCTTGGTGGTGATGATGACCACGCCGTTAGCGGCACGGGAACCGTAGATGGCGGCAGCGGAAGCGTCCTTGAGCACCTGGATGGTCTCAATGTCGTTCGGGGAGAAGTCGCGGATGGTGGTGCCCATGGGCACGCCGTCAATCACGTACAGCGGGCTGGTGTCGCCGAAGCTGCCGATACCACGGATGCGGACGGCAGGGTCCGCACCAGGCTGACCGTCGGAAGTAATCTGCACGCCGGCCACCTTACCTTCCAGCATGGAGGAGATGTTGGAGTGGGACACTTTCTTCATTTCATCGGCATCCACGATGGCCACGGAACCGGTGAGGTCCACCTTTTTCTGGGAACCGTAACCCACCACGACCACTTGGTCCAGGAGGGTGGTTTCCGTCTTCATGGTGATGGTGCCCAGGTTACCGTTGGGGCCCACGGTGATTTCAATGGTCTCGAAACCTACGGAGATGAACTGCAGCACGGAGCCTTCCGGTGCAGTGAGGGAGAAGTTGCCGTCGAAGTCGGCGGTAGTACCGGTGGTGGTACCCTTCACGACGACGCCGGTGCCCAGCAGAGGCTCGCCGGTTTCGTCGACAACGGTACCCTTCACCGTCACGTTGTTCTGCGCCATGGCCGAGAAAACCACGACCAGGAGCATCGCTATAGTTGAGAATAATTTTTTCATATTCACTTATGGCTTTAGCTTATTCAAAAATCAGATAGGAGAAGTCCGCCGCAACAGTGTAACGAAGCGTTGCACCCTTGTCAACAGCCAAACGCTCAAAATATTGATAGTGAGTCGTCTCATTCGCATATGTCACATTGAGACGGGCATCGGCATAGCCTTCTCCACCATTAGTGACTGTAATACAAACTTTTGCATTCGGCATATTATCCTTGAAATCGGTACCTTCAAAATTCCAGTCGCAGCTGCATCCTATAACGTCAGGATTACCCCATGACGTACCACCATTCCACCAACCGGCATTATCCAGACGGAGCGAGTAATAATCGTAAGGTGAAGCCATTCCGCGAAGTTCCAGGATAGGGCAATCCCAATTGTTTTGCCCGCGTGTCCCGCCAATGGTGTAAGCGATGGTCTGACTTTCGTAAGGGGCTACCGTCCATTCCTTTGACCAACCACCCTCAACAAAGCCCTTCGCGATATCGCCAACCTGGCCGGCAGCCTGTTTTTCCTGTTCGCTGACAGCAATTGTCAGCGTACCTTTGCAGGTAAAGACATTGTTGGCCGCGTCGGTATATTTTACCTCATAAGCATCCTCGACAGTGCCGACAGTGGCAGCAAAAACCGACTTGTCAATAACAATCGTGCAAGAATTGCGAGCCAACTCTTTCGTCGTATTGTCGGACATGGCAGCAGTAACTTTAACCGCTAAAGGAGACAAGGTTACAAAACCGGCATTGCCGATAACATAAGCCTTTGCCTCTGCCGAAATACCAGTAATGGTAGGGTCGGACGGATCAATCGGAGCATCAGCGACGAATTCCAAATAGGAAGCCTCTGTCACCAGTGCGAACTGGACATCGTTGGCATCCACCGGAATTTTGTCGTAACGCTGGAAGTGGGTTTCCTCACCATCAGGATAAATTACATAGTAGCTGATGCTGGCATAAGTGCCATCATTGGCAACTGTAATGTTGACAGTAGAACCATTCAGATGATCGGCAAAGTAGGTTCCCTCAAAATTCCAGTTACTGCTGATATCAATCCGGGCGGGAGAATTGGCGCTCGCAGGGTCTGTATCGCCCGTGGCGGCACCCCAGCACCAATGATCCATACGCACCACACCGTATTCGCTCAAATCGGCACGACGAAGGATGGTGCAAGGGCCCTGGAAATTGGCTTCTCCTTTAGAATAAAGAGTAAAACCGATGGTCTGGCTTTCGCCGGGAGCGACAACCCAGTCACGCGTGAAGGTGGACCACCAGCCGTTGCTGAAGTCCTTGGCGCCCACATTTTCTTCCTGGGCCGGGAGGGAACTGGCTGCAATCACAAGGTCGCCAGTCGCAGTCAAGGCATCAGCGCCGCTGCCGTAAGTCACGGTAAAAGCGTTGGCATACGTGCCGGGCACGGCGTCATACACCACCTTGTCTTCCGTGAAGCTGACAGTGCAGTCGGAAGAGGAGATGGGGAGGGTGGAACCGCCGGAATAGACACCGGTGACACTGATGGCCGAAGGGCTCAGGGTAATGTACTTGCCGTTACCGACGACATAGGCCTTGGCGCTTGCAGTGATGCTCTCGAGCTCTGTGGTGATGGTCACCTTGGTGAAACCGGCGACAGGAGTTGCGGCAACAGCGCCGCTCTTGGTCTTGTTATAGGTATAGAGGATAATGTCTGTACCAGGAACGGTAGCAAAAGTCTCCGCGGCGGAGAAAACGACATCTTCAAGGGCAACTTCCTTGGAGGTTCCGTCCTCGAAGGTTACCGTTGCGACCAGCGTGGCGCTTTCCAGAACCTCTTCCAGCGCAGTACCCTGGCTTACGTTGACCGGGAAGCCGGTTACAGCAATGCCGGCGGGCTGCACCTCTTCGATTTCCGTAATCTTGGAATTGATAAGGTATGCCTTCTGCACATCGAAGTGAGAAGAATCCACGGTAATAAAGGCGTAAATGACGGAATCGTTCAGCTGGAAATTGTACGTCTTGCTCACGACAGAGCCATCCTTGGCCTGAGCTTCCACCGTTATGAACGTGACACCCAGGGGGGAACGGTCAATCTCCATTACTACATAAGCGCCGTCCATTTTCTCTTTGAAGTCCGCCCAGAAGGCGTCACCGTAGTCGGCCAGTTCTACACCGTCGATGTAGTTCTTGTCCAGAGCGATGTCCCAACCGGCGCCCCAACCAAAGTGGTCCGCACGCAGTGCGAGACGCTCTGCGTAATCGGGGTTGTCAGCCGTACCGTGACCGAGGGTGGTGGCAAAAATGAGGTTCCAGTTGTTCCACGTCTCTACCTTGGCCCCGTAGTTAATGAACTCCAGGTGGAGCAGACGGCCTGCCGGGATCTCGAAGGACTGGCTCCAGTCTCCCCACCACCCGGTGGTGTTGTCTTCTGCACCCACAAGGGCGTGTGTAATGTCCACCACCACGGTATCACCTTGGTTGCGGGCCTCTTTTTCCGCTTGATACTCAGCAATCTTGTCGGCCAGGTCCTCGGGGGCGTCAATCTTGTAGGGTTCCAGACCCGTACAGGCAACCATTCCGAAGAAAGCCGTGCACATTGCACCAAGCAATAATTTTTTGGCTTGCATACGTTTGTTGTTTTTGGTTAATAATTAGTTATGGTTTAGTTTATAGTTTCACCACGGGCCAGCCGCCGGTCCAGTCAATGGGCCGCACCAGCAGATGGGCGTTGTACTTTATTTTCTTATCATAGGCATGGAAGAACAGCTTGTCTCCTACTACGGCGCAGTGGCCTACACCGGGGAACTGCTCGTTGCCGCTCACCACCACCGTTCCGCCGCCTTCCAGGAGGGAAACGCCGTTTTTGTCATAGTAAGGACCCGTTACAATACGCGCGCGCCCGCATACTACCTTATATGTACTCTTGGGGCCGCGGCAGCAAAGGTCATAGCTGGCGAAGAGGTAATAACAGCCGTCATGTTTGACGATGAAAGGCGCCTCCACAGCACCGTTGCCCGGGTCGAAGGCCTTGCCGCGCGGGTCCGCCTTGATTGCGTCGTCACTCTTGGAGGTGTCCTCCGCCGTGCCTTCCGGACGCGTGCAGAGCGGATACCACACCTGCGGCTCCGCCGGACGGGTGAGCGTGCTGTCCAGCTGCACCAGCTTGAGGCCGCCCCAGAAGGAGCCAAAGCTGAGCCAGGCAGTGCCGTCCTCGTCCACAAACAAGTTGGGGTCTATGGCATTCCAGTTGTCCCGGCCGCCCACTGAGCGCACCACGCAGCCTTTGTCCTCCCACTTGTAGTCTTTGGAGGCCGGATTCAGGGTTTTGTTCACGGCCACGCCGATGGCGCTGTCGTTCTTACCAAAGGAGGAGCAGGAGTAGTACAGGTAATACAGACCATTGTGGTAAGAAATGTCCGGCGCCCAGGTATGGCCATGATAGCCGGGAACGGTTTCCAACGCCCACTGCGGCGGATTGTCAAACACCTGACCGACGTATTTCCAATGCACCTGATCCTTGGAGGTGAACATATCTACCCCAAAACCCGTGGAGAACAGATACCACGTTCCCTCACACTGAATGGCCACCGGATCATGCGCCGGGGGCTCTGAAGGACGAAACTTGGGTACACGGCCATTGGGCTGTGCGCAGGCACTACAAAGAGTGGTGAAAAGGGCCAAAACGGCCAACGAATGTTTCAGCGTCATTTACAAATGGTTAACCGAAAGCAAAGATAGAGGGTTCTCCCCGCTAAAAGGTGCACAATAAAACGTAAAAAGTGGATTTTTGAACAACTTATTTTTTTAAAAAATTAATATTCCCATCTTTGTTTTCATGAAAGGACAGCACATTATCTCCGTACTTTTTTCACTTGTTGTTGCAGGATGCGCCAAAAACGAAATTCCGCAACAGGTCCCTGCTGAGAATACCGCCTATTATCAAGACGGGCTGGCACAACTGAATATCTTTACGGAGGACGAGCGTCCAATTCTCTCCAAAGAGACCTATGTTCCCTGCAACGCCCACCTGGTGGGGAAAGATATTTTTGAAGACCATCTGTTCATGAAGGCGGAAATCCGCGGACGGGGCAATTCCACCTGGGGCTGGTACCCCAAAAAGCCATACAGGCTCAAACTGGAAGAAAGTACGCCCCTGCTGGGCATGGCGGCCAACCGCGACTGGGTGCTGCTGGCAGACTTTCGCGATGTCACGCACCTGATGAACAACGTAGCCTTTACCATGGCGCATGAGCTGGGACTCCCCTGCGCCAATCATTCCCGCTATGTCACCTTATATATAAACGAGCGGAACATGGGATTGTACATGGTCACCGAACAGGTGGAAGAAGGCGGCAACCGCGTCCCGCTGGACAAGGAAGAAGGCATTCTGCTGGCACTGGACCTGAACGATGGCCCCGGCGAGAGCCCCTCGGCCACCAACAATTTCTACTCAACAGTATTCAAGAGCGCCTGCGCCGTGAAATATCCCAAAGACCCGGACAGCGCCGCCAAGGCCCGCGTGAAAAAAGAATTCGCCACCCTGGAGTCTGCCATCAATCAGCGGCGGTGGCAGGACATTCAGAACCTGCTGGACATTGACGCCATGATGAACTATATTCTTATCCAGGAGATTATCGGCAATGGCGAGGTGGACAACAACCCCAGCATGCGCAGCGGTTGCATTCACAGGCACGACAACGCCTCAAAATGGGTAATGGGGCCCTTCTGGGATGCCGACGCCGGTTTTGGCTACGACGGGGCCGACATGTTCAACCACAATGGCATGTGTCACACCTATTTCAAATGGAATGTGCTGGTGTTCGGCACGGAGCCTTTCCTGCATAAAGGCGCCATGAACGGCACGGCGCCCGACTTCTTCTGCCGCCTGTGGGGCATTCCGGAGTTCGTGCGCCTGCTCAAGGCCCGTTGGAACGCTTGCAAGACTCCTCTTCTGCAAAGCGCACTCAAACAGATTGACCGGACGGAGGAGGTGATTGGCGATGCGGCCCGTGAGGACATGACGCTCTGGGGCATCAACAAATTCTCCCATGAAAAAGAGGTAGCCAAACTGAAAACCTGGCTGCAGAACCGCTTCACCTACCTGGACAGTGTCATCAACGCCTATCCCGAAAAAAGGTATTAACCCTTCCTCCCCACCGAACTGGGCGCCACGCCGTATTCCTTGGTAAAACAACGGGTGAAGTACTTGGGGTCATTAAAACCCACCTCATAGGCAATCTCCGCAACGGTGGCGTCCGAACCGTTCTCCAGCATTTCCTTGGCAACGGCCAGGCGGTACGCACGGATAAAGTGGCCGATGGACTGGCCGAAGGCATCCTGCAACTTATTGTTCAGCAGCGTCTTGCTCACGCCCATTGCCTGACAGAACGTGTTTACGTCCAAGTCCGGATTCTTATAGAGCGAGCGCACCACATCCATGGCCTTTTCCCGGAAAGGGCTGTCCTCCGCAGCAGGCTGCCGGTCCGGAGAGAAAAGCATCTTCCGCGAGGCCAGTTCTTCGTTCTGGCGCAACAGCACTTCATTCTGCCGGCGCAGTTCCTCCGCTTTCTGTTCCACCAACCGCTTTTGTGTCGATATTTCCCGCGTACGCAGCGCTACCGTCTGCTCCAGTTCCTCCTGCCGGCGGCGCAGGGAACGGGTACGCAGCAGAACGAAGGCCCAGACAGCCAGGACTGCAGCCAAAAAGACCAGCACAAAGAACCACCAGGTCTTGTAAAAGTACGGTTTTACCACAACGGGGAGCATGATACTGCCCGTCACGTTTCCGTACGGGTCCAAGGCACGCACCTTAAACATATAATGGCCGCCCGGCAAAGTGCTGTATTTCACGTCTCCCTGCCCTGCAGGCAGCGAGGTCCAGGTATTGTCGAATCCTTCCAGCCTGTACTGGAAATGCATCCGCTTCCCACTCAGGCCCAGGATGGAGAAACAAAAACGGATGGAGCGGTCCCGCTCATGCAGGCGAAGTTCCTGAAGGAAAGGGTCCCGGTACTCCGTCTCCCCCACGCTCACCAGCGTCAGGCGCAGCGGTTCCACGTTCATTTGTTCCCGGAAACGGCTGGGGTCCAGGACGATAACCCCGTCAGTATAACCAAAATACACTTGCCCGTAAGTCCCCTGACAGGCATTGTTCCAATGGAAGACATCTCCCGGCAAACCGTCTTCGCGGTAGAAAGGAACAATAGCGCCATTCCTGGGGGACAGGCGGTTCAGTCCACGTGTCGTACTCACCCACACATACCCCTGCGGGTCCACAGCAAGGCCCCGCACCTGGTCGTTGGAAAGCCCATGTGCCGACGAAAAGCCCTGGAAGCGCCAGCCGTCTTCCGTCTTGACGGCCTTGTAAACGCCGCCGCCATTGCTTCCCAGCCAAATGGTGCCGTCCGGGGCCTCCGTAACGCAGCAGATTTTGTCTGCCACATGCAGTTCCGGCACATCCAATTTGGAAGCATAATGCCTGTAGGAGAAGGTTCCATCGGCCCTCCTGTCATTCAGATTGAACACGAACAAGCCCTGCTGGCTACCAACCCACAGGTTCCTTTTTTTGTCGATACAAGATCCTATGCAACCGGAAATGGGCTCCTGCGTAGCCACCGTATATACGCGCGTGCGCAAATCATATTGGAACAGGCCCTGGTTGGAGCCCACCCAAAGCAGGTTGTTCTGGCTGTCGTATTCCAACAGCCCCACAAAGTCGGTCATGGAGCCATTCGCAGGCAGATGGGACAGCACGCGATAAGGCTTGCTCCCCCGCACCACGTCTATTCCGCCGCCCCAGGTTCCTACAAACAAAGTATTGTCCGGTCCCGGACGCAAGGCACTTACGCTGTTGTGGGTGAGGCCGCCACGCTCGCGGGTAATAGTAGTAAAACGGTTCTGGCCAGGCTCGAGGACATTCAACCCACCTTCCACCAGGCCCACCCAAAGCCGTCCGGAGGCATCCTGCCAAATGGAATTCACCCCTCCCTCCGGCAACCCCTCGTCCCTTCCCAGGTTGGTGAAATTCAGTTGCTGGGCCGATAGGGCCCGCCAGCCATCGTTCTCCGTAGCCACCAGCAGCCCGTCGCGGTAGCTCCAGATGCCGTTGATTACCTCCTCCCCCAAATGGGAGAAGTTGTCCGTGAGCTGGTTATAGATATTCAATCCACGCAGGGTAGAGGCCAGCACCTGCCCGTCCGGCATTCTGGTCAGGCCCGTCACAAAATTCTGCGTGAGCGAATGCGGATTGGAAGCATCGTGGACATAGTGCTTCCATTCTCCGGAAATCCGATTCATCAGGTACAGTCCGCTTTCCGTGGAAACCCAAACATAGGTGCCATCCTTGAGATAATCGGATACATACGTATCCTCCCCCACGTCCAGCGTTGTACTCAGCGGACGGGCCGCCAGCGTATCTCCGGATGCGCCGATTTTGCACAGACGCCCATTCAGGGGCGCCCAGACGGTACCATCACCGTCAACGTCCTCAAAGACATAATTGACAGGAGCCAGGCTGGGGTGGGTAAAGGACAGAATCTGCGCCACCTTTCCGTCTTCGTCGAACACAATCCGGTACAGGTTTTCCGCGAACTTGGTCCAAATGGCGCCGGAGGCATCCATGGTCACATACGAGCAACATTGATAATCCTCCATTTCCGGAATGGCGACGTCCAGTTCCGCCGACGTGAGGTTCTTCAGGTTCAGGATATCCAAACCGCCTTCCGAGGCCACCCATAGCCGGTTGAAGCCGTCCTGCACCACATTGCGGACAAAGTTGCTCTTCACCGAAGGCGAAGTGGTATAGGAGAACGTGAGCAGCTCCGAGCCGTCATAGCGGCACAGCCCTCCGCCTCCGGTGGCTATCCACAGGAAGCCGGCGCTGTCCACAAAAAGGTCATCCACATAATTACTGGGCAAACCCTTTTCCATGTTTGCCACAGAAATGTTATATTTGTCTTCGAAACCGCCTTGCGCCTCCGATACCACCGGCACAAGGAAAAATAGAAGCGTTGACAGAGCAACTGTTTTTACACCCGGATTGTTCATTTGTCCACCCTTTATGCTGCAAAAATATGTATTTTTGACCAAAATTAAAACTACTGACCATTTATATGCGAAAAATTGTCCTTTTACTTGCGGCGACGCTTCTCTCCCTGGCCGGAATGGCCCAACCCCATCAGCTGGACATCAGCCTGAAAAAAGCCGGCGCTCCCATCCCCTCCACCCTATACGGCATCTTCTTCGAGGACATCAACTATGCGGCAGACGGAGGCCTGTATGCAGAGTTGGTGAAAAACCGTTCCTTCGAGTTCCCGAACGACGCCCTGCAAGGCTGGAAGGCCTTTGGCAAGGTGGAAGTCCGCAACGACGGCCCCTTTGCGCGCAACCCGCACTACGTCCGCCTGAGCAACCCAGGCCATCCCCACAAATGGACCGGCCTGGACAATGAAGGGTTCTTTGGGATAGGCGTACAAGAAGGAGCGGCATACCGTTTCTCCGTCTGGGCCCGTGTCCCGGACGGCGGAAAATCCATGCTCCGCATAGAATTGGCCAACACCGCCTCCATGGGCGAAAACCATTTCCTGTGCCAGGATACCCTCACCGTAACCGGTAAGGAATGGAAAAAATACCAGCTCATCATCCATCCGGACCAGACGCTGGAAAAAAGCATCCTGCGCATCTTCCTGGTGGGAGACCGCGCCACCACAGACCTGGAGCACGTTTCCCTGTTCCCCGTGGACACCTGGATGGGCCATGAAAACGGCCTGCGCAAGGACCTGGCCCAGGCGCTGTATGACCTCCACCCCGGTATTTTCCGCTTCCCCGGCGGATGCATTGTGGAAGGCACGGACCTCCAAACCCGCTATAATTGGAAAAACTCGGTGGGACCGGTGGAGAACCGCCCTCTCAACGAGAACCGCTGGGAATATACCTTCCCGCTCCGTTTCTACCCGGACTATTACCAGAGCTACGGCCTGGGCTTCTACGAATTCTTCCAGCTCAGCGAAGAGATTGGCTCCGAGCCGCTTCCCATCCTCAGCTGCGGCCTGGCCTGCCAGTTCCAGAATGAGAATGCGAACGCGCACTGCCCGTTGGATGAGCTGCAGCCCTTCATCCAGGACGCCCTGGACCTCATTGAGTTTGCCAACGGTCCCGTGGACAGTCCCTGGGGAAAGGTCCGCGCAGAAATGGGTCACCCGGCCCCGTTCAACATGAAATACATTGGCATCGGCAATGAGCAGTGGGATGCCACCTATCCGGAGCACCTGGAGCCCTTCCTCAAAGCCATCCGCAACGCCCATCCGGAAATCAAGGTGGTGGGCACCAGCGGTCCGGACTCGGAAGGAAAGCAGTTCGACTATCTGTGGCCGGAGATGAAACGTCTCAAGGCAGACCTTGTGGACGAGCATTTCTACCGTCCCTACAACTGGTTCCTCTCCCAGGGCGCCCGCTACGACAACTATGACCGCAAAGGCCCCAAGGTGTTCGCCGGTGAATACGCCTGCCATGCCAAGGGCAAAAAATGGAACCATTTCTACGCATCCCTCCTGGAGGCAGCCTTCATGACCGGCATCGAGCGCAACGCGGACGTAGTGGAAATGGCCACCTACGCCCCTCTGTTCGCCCATGTGGAAGGCTGGCAGTGGCGTCCGGACCTTATCTGGTATGACAACCTGCGTTCCTTCCGCACCGTAAGCTGGCATGTGCAGCAGCTATACGGCCAGTACCGTGGCTCCAACTGCCTCAACCTCACCATGAACGGCGCACCGGTCACCGGCGCGGAAGGCCAGGACGGCCTGTTCGCCAGCGCCGTGCTGGACGGGAACAAAATCTATGTAAAAGTGGTAAACACCACCGAAAAAGAACAGGACATCACCCTGAATTTTACCGGTCTCAAGAAAAAAGCCCTGGTAAAAGCCGTGACCGGTGTACGCCTGAGCAGCTGCGAGGGCAAACTGTACAAAGACAACAGCCTGGACCAGGCCACCCTGTTCCAGCCGGCCGCCTTCACCTTCGAAGGCGAAGGCAAGTGCATCAGCGCCAGCGCTCCCGCCTATTCCTTCAGCATTTATGTATTGGAAAAATAACCACGTTATGAAAAAAACACTGTCCATCCTGTGCGCAGTTCTCGCAGTAGCCTGTGCACCCAAGGCCCAGCTCACCAAGAGCGGCCTCAACCCCCAAGACTTTGTGAATGAGTACAACGGCGAGCCCACCGCCCTGTACACCCTCACCAATGCCAATGGCATGGAGGTATGCATCACCAACTTCGGCGGCCGCATTGTTTCCATCATGGTTCCGGACACGAACGGCGAACTGAAAGATGTCGTGCTGGGATTCAGCAAAGTGGAAGACTATTTCCCGGAGCACAACGCCAGCGACTTCGGCGCAGCCATCGGCCGCTATGCCAACCGCATCAACCAGGGCAAAATCACCCTGGATGGTGTAGAGTACCAGCTCCCACAGAACAACTTCGGCCATTGCCTCCACGGCGGTCCCACCGGCTGGCAGTATCAGGTGTATGAACTTGTAGAGGCCGACAACAACCATGTGAAGCTCCTGCGCGAATCCCCGGACGGCGACAACAACTTCCCCGGCAACGTAAAAGCGTATGTCACCTACACCCTCACGGAGGACAACGCCATCGACATTGCCTATGAAGCCACCACAGACGCCCCCACCGTCATCAACATGACCAACCACTCCTACTTCAACCTTTCCGGCGACCCGGCCGGTCACAGTATTGTCAAGGATATCCTGTACGTCAATGCTGCCAACTTCACCCCTACGGACAACACCTACATGACCACCGGCGAAATCCGTCCGGTAGCCGGCACCCCGTTCGACTTCACTACGCCCAAGCCCATCGGCCAGGACATCGCGGCCGACTGCGAACAAATCAAGAACGGCAACGGTTACGACCACAACTGGTGCCTGGACACCGCCGGCGACATCACCCAGGTAGCCTGCGAGCTCTACTGCCCGGAAACCGGCATCGTCCTTAAGGTCTATACCGATGAACCCGGCGTACAGGTTTACAGCGGCAACTTCCTGGACGGCACCGTAACCGGCAAGAAAGCCATCACCTACCAGCAGCGCACCGCCATTTGCCTGGAAACCCAGAAGTATCCGGACACGCCCAACAAACCCGAGTGGCCCAGCGCCGTGCTCCGTCCCGGTGAGACCTACACCAGCCACTGCATTTTCGCTTTCGGCGTAAAATAATTATCTTTGCAAATATACCTATATATAATATGGCTAAAACAAACGAAGAACTCAAGCAGATTGCCACACAGGTACGCAGGGATATCCTGCGCATGGTGTGCATGGCCAAAAGCGGACATCCGGGCGGCTCCATGGGCAGCACGGACATCCTCACCACCCTTTATTTCAATGTGATGAACCAAAACCCCGCCACCTGGCGCCGCGACGGCAAGGGACAGGACATGTTCATCCTGAGCGCCGGGCACATGACTCCGGTTTACTACTCTGTACTTTCCCGCGCCGGTTACATTCCGGCGAGCGAACTGGCCACCTTCCGCCAGATGGGCACCCGCCTGCAGGGTCACCCGTCCATCCGCAAGGGCCTTCCCGGCATTTTCCAGGCCTCCGGTTCCCTGGGTCAGGGCCTGAGCGCCGCCGCCGGCCTGGCGTTGGGCAAAAAACTGGACAAAGATGACAATTACGTGTATTGCCTCTGCGGTGACGGCGAGTCCGAGGAAGGCCAAATCTGGGAAGCCGGCATGTTCGCCGTGTTCCACAAGCTGGACAACCTCATTGCCATGACGGACTGGAACGGCAAGCAAATCGACGGTCCCGTGGACCAGGTAGCCGGTGAAGGCGACCTCTCCGCCAAATGGGAAGCCTGGGGCTGGAATGTGATTGTGGCCGACGGTCACGACTATGACTCCATCCAGAAAGCCTTTGAACTGGCCAAGGCCGGCAAGGGCAGCGGCAAGCCCACCATGATTCTGTTCAAGACAGAGATGGGCCATGGCGTAAGCTTCATGGCCGGCACCCACAAATGGCACGGTTCCGTTCCCAAGCCGGAGCAGCTGGAACAGGCCCTCAACGAATTAGGTGAAACCCCGCTGGGTGATTTTTAATCTCCCTGTCATCCCGAGCGAAATCGAGGGATCGCATAAAAAACAGTAAATAATATGAAAAAATATACAGACACAGGTAAAAAAGACACCCGCAGCGGTTTTGGCGTAGGCCTTCTGAAAGCCGGCCAGGCAGACAGCCGCGTACTGGCCATGACGGCCGACCTCAAAGGCTCCCTGAAAATGGACGCTTTCGCCGCTGAATTCCCGGAACGTTTCATCCAATGCGGCATTGCCGAAGCCAACATGGTGGGCGCCGCCGCCGGACTTGCCATTACCGGAAAAATTCCTTTCATCGGCTCCTTCGCAGAGTTCGTGACCGGCCGCGTCTATGACCAGATCCGTCAGGAAGTGGCTTACGGCAACGCCAACGTGAAAATCGCATCGTCCCACGCCGGCATTACCCTGGGCGAGGACGGCGCCACGCACCAGACCATGGAAGACCTGGCCCTTATGCGCGCCCTTCCCGGCATGGTGGTGCTGAACCCGTGCGACTTCAACCAGACCATGCAGGCTACCATCGCCGCCGCCCAGTACGAAGGCCCCGTGTACCTGCGCTTCGGCCGTCCCAGCGTGCCCAACTTCACGGACGAGAACGAGCCCTTTGTGATTGGCAAGGCTATCGTCCTCAATGAAGGCACGGATGTTACCCTTATTGCCACCGGTCACACCGTGTGGGAAAGCCTGCAGGCCGCAGAGGCCCTGGAGGCGGAAGGCATCAAGGCCGAGGTCATTGACATTGCCACCATCAAGCCCCTGGACGAGAAAGCCATCATCGCTTCCGCCAAGAAGACCGGCTGCGTAGTTGTTGCAGAGGAGCACAACATGGCCGGCGGCCTGGGCGAGGCCGTTGCCGGTGTGCTGGCCCGCGAGCTGCCTACGCCCGTTGTTTTTGTCAACGGAGAAGACAAATTCGGCCAGTCTGGCACGCCTTCTGCACTTATGGCCGCGTATGGCCTTGACGCTCCGCACATTGCAGAGGCCGCCAAGAAGGCCATCGCCAAAAAATAAATGGAAAACCTTGAGCAGGTATTTAACGCTATCGTAAAAAACTACAGCGAGCGCCTCTACTGGCACGTCCGCCGCATGGTGGGCACCCACGAGGACGCGGACGACCTGCTCCAGGATATTTTCCTGAAAATATGGACTGCGCTTCCCTCTTTCCGGGGGGAGGCGCAGCTTTATACCTGGGTATGGCGCATTGCCACCAACGAGACGCTCAACTGGCTGCGGCGGGAGAAAGTGCGTGCCGCCCTGCGCTTCCAGAGCGTGGACGCGGAAATGGAGCGCCGCATTATGGCAGACCCTTATTTCAATGGTACGGCCGCCCAACGGGAACTGTTCAAGGCCTTGGCCCGCCTGCCGGAAAAACAGCGCCAGGTGTTTGTAATGCGCTGGTGGGACGAGCTCTCGTACGAGGAAATATCGGCCATTACCGGAACATCCGTGGGTGCGCTCAAGGCGTCTTATCATATTGCAAAGGAAAAATTACAATTAAACCTTTCGCAAGCGGAGGTGTCAAAGTAAACAGTTATGACAAAGAAAACAGGCATATCGGTCCCGGAAGGCTACTTCACCCAGCTGGAAACCCGGCTGCAAAGCATTCCCCACCAGGAGGCAAAGCCCACGGTGATACAGAAAGTATCGCCGTGGCTCGCGTACGCAGCCTCGCTGGCCATTCTGGCCGCCCTCGGCAACTTCATCTTCGGCCGTGCTGCAGCTACGGAAGAAGAAATGGGGTTGGATTACATCTCCTATCTGTCACAGTCACTGGATCCGGACGGGCAGATTGAGCTCATGGAGAACCCCACCCTCACCGAGGAGGACGATATCCGCAGTTTCCTGATTGCCAGCAACATTTCCGTTGAACAATTAACAGAACTGAATTATGAAGAAGATTATTAGCGTATTGTGCGCCCTGGCGCTGGTGAGCGCCGTGGCCTTTGCCCAAAAGCCCGAGAAGAAAGGTGGCAAAGAGCAGTGGAGAGAAAAAGCCCGTGCAGAACAGGTGGCCCTCATCACCGAGGAGCTCAACCTCACGGAAGCGGAAGCCCAGGCCTTCTGGCCCGTGTACAATGAAGTGCAGACCCAGCGCCGCGAGGCCTTCAAACTGCAGATGGATGCCATGAAAGCCCTGAAAAAGGGTGTAGAACTGGGCGACAACGTCCCCGACCTGCTGGAGGCCTACACCCAGGCCAAGGAAAACTGCAACAAGGTGGAAGCCCAGGCCCTCAAGCGCTACAAGAAGGTGCTTCCTACGGAGAAGGTAGCCAAGCTGGTGCTGGCAGAAGAAAAGTTCCGTCACCAGCAGATTGGCAAGCTGGGCGGCAAAGGAGGCGAAAGACACCCCGGTAGACAAAAAGGCCCGCGTGGTCCCCGCTCCATGAACGAAGCTACTGTAGCAGAATAACTTACAGCCACTCTCCGTCCTGCAGCGTGCAGGTTCGGTCACACAGTTTAGCCAGACCGGCGTCATGCGTAACGATGACAATGGTCTGGTTTAATTTTTCCCTGAGCTGAAAGAAGAGCGCATGAATTTCCTGCTTGGTGCGGGAGTCCAGGTTGCCCGTGGGTTCATCGGCAAAAAGAATGGCGGGCGCGTTTATCAGGGCTCGGGCAATGGCCACGCGCTGCTGCTCGCCGCCGGAGAGTTCCGACGGTTTGTGCTGCATGCGTCCGGAAAGCCCCACCGTCTGCAACAACGTCATGGCTTTTTCGCGGGCCTGCCTGGGGTTTCCCCCGCCGATGAGCGCCGGAATCATCACATTCTCCAAGGCGCTGAATTCCGGCAGCAGGTGGTGCGCTTGGAAGACAAAGCCGATTTCCCGGTTGCGGAAGGCCGACAGCTCCCTCTGCGAAAGCCGGAGCACATCTGTCCCGCCAATCCGGAGCGTGCCGGCGTCCGGCGTAAGGAGCGTGCCCAGGATTTGCAGCAAGGTGGATTTTCCGGCACCGGAAGCGCCCACGATGGCCACCACTTCTCCTGCATCGGCACAAAAATCTACGCCCTTAAGAACAGGCAGGACGCCAAAAGTCTTTTGAATATTCTTGGCTTCGATTATCATTTTCGCTATCTTTGCAAGCTATTTTACAAAGATAGGAACAATCTTGCAAAAGCGCAACCTCATACTTCTGCTGTTCGTTTTCCTGTGTGCCGGCCTGCACGCACAGGCACCCGCTCCCGTAGGCGGCAACACCCTTTGGATAACCAAGAGCGGAGAGCAGTACCTCACACGCCTGCTGCAGGATATCGACCAGGCCCGCAGCACCATCGAAATTGAATATTATTGGTTCGATACGGACAGTGCCGGAAGGTTCGTGCGCGACGCCCTCATCCGCAAAGCGCAGGAAGGCGTGCAGGTGCGGGTGCTCATGGACAACCTCATCACGCCCCTGGCACCGGAAGCCTTTTACCGGAAAATGCGCAAGGCCGGCGTAAAAGTGACCTATGTCCATGATTTTGAGAAATTATGCCCCGGGCAGTCCGTAGCCAGCGTTTTTGGCTACCGCGACCACCGGAAAATTGTAGTGATTGACGGCCGCATTGCCTACACCGGCGGCATCAACTTCAACAACGAGACCATTTACGTATGGAAGGACACGCAGGTGCGCATTGAAGGCCCCGCCGCAGCGCAGCCGCGGGCGCTGTTCGAGGAAAGCTGGACGCTGTTCACCGGCGAAAAGGCCGCTCCAGCCGTGCAGGCCAGGGCAGTGGGCTCGGCTGTCGTGCAGGCTGTGGGTTCCGTAAGCCGGGACACCACGCTCACGCATCTGTATGTGCAGACGCTGAACCGGGCCAAGGACTATTTTTACCTGCAAACGCCCTACTTCGGCCCGCCGCAGGCAGTGCTCCAGGCACTCAAGGACGCAGCGCAACGCGGCGTGGACGTCCGCCTGCTGTTTCCCGCCAAATGCGACTGGGGCTTCATGAACTCCCTAACACAGGATTACATCCCGGAACTCATTGCTTCCGGCATCCGCGTCTTCGTGTACAATGGGGTATATGACCATTCCAAACTCTTTGTCACGGATGACAGCCTGTCCAGCTGCGGAACGGTGAACCTGGACGGCCGCAGCTTCCACACCAACTGGGAGGATGCCTTCCTGTTTTACGACGGGGAAAGCGCCCGGCAGGTGAAACAAACCTTTCTGGATTTGCAGGCGGAATGTGCCGAGATGGACGCCAGTTATCCGCAGGCCAAAGGCTTGAACAAGGCCTGGCGCAGGTTCCTCCGAAAAATATACCGGATTCTGTAATTTTTTTTGTACCTTTGTTTTATCGGGGTGTGGCGCAGTTGGCTAGCGCATCTGCTTTGGGAGCAGAGGGTCGCAAGTTCGAGTCTTGTCACCCCGACCTACGGCCGGGCGCCTGCAAGCGCCTATTAATAAAAATCAGGTATGTACCTTTTAGGTTACGACGTAGGCAGCTCATCGGTGAAGGCTTCACTGGTGGAAGCCGCTACCGGGAAATGTGTGGCCTCGGCCTTCTATCCCAAAACCGAGGCGCCCATCATTGCCAAACAGCCCGGTTGGGCGGAGCAGGACCCCGCCATGTGGCTGGGCAGTCTTAAACTGGCCACGGCCGATGTCCTCTCACAGGCACCGGCGGTAAATCCCCAAGACATCAAGGCCATCGGCATTTCCTACCAGATGCACGGCCTGGTGTGCGTGGACAAGGACCTGCACGTGCTGCGTCCCGCCATCATCTGGTGCGATTCCCGTGCCGTTCCCTACGGCCAGCAGGCCTGGGAGCATCTGGGCAGGGACTACTGCCTTCCCCACCTGCTCAACGCCCCCGGCAACTTCACCGCCGCCAAACTGGCCTGGGTGAAGGAACATGAGCCGGAGGTGTTCAAGCGCATCTGGAAAGTGATGCTGCCCGGGGACTTCATTGCCATGCGGCTCACCGGCGTCACCTGTACCACGGTGAGTGGCCTGTCGGAAGGCATTTTCTGGGACTTTGCCACCAACAGGCCCGCTCATGAATTACTGGATTATTTTGGCTTTGCCGATACCATCCTGGCCCCGGTGAAACCCACCTTCGGCATCCAGGGCACGCTTACGGCGGAGGCGGCCGCCTCGCTGGGCCTCGCAGCGGGCACGCCGGTAACCTACCGCGCCGGCGACCAGCCCAACAACGCACTGAGCCTCAACGTATTCAACCCTGGTGAAATTGCCTCTACAGCTGGCACTTCGGGGGTGGTGTACGGTGTTATCGACCAGGTAAATTATGACCCGCTTTCGCGCGTGAATACGTTTGCGCATGTGAACCATACGGCGGCGGACCCGCGCCTGGGCGTGCTGTTGTGCATCAACGGGACGGGCATCCTCAACTCCTGGATGCGGCGCAACGTAGTGCCGGGGCTCGGTTATCCGCAGATGAACGAGCTGGCGGCGCAGGTGCCCATCGGCAGTGAAGGCGTTTGCATCCTGCCTTTTGGCAACGGGGCAGAGCGCATGCTGGAGAACCGGGAGAGCGGCTGCAGTATTCACGGGCTCCACTTCAACCGCCACGGCCAGGCGCACCTGGTTCGGGCGGCGCAGGAAGGTATTGTCTTTTCCTTCCAATACGGCATCGAGATCATGGAACAGATGGGCCTGAAGGTGGATAAAATCCATGCGGGGCTGGCCAATATGTTCCAGAGCCGCATTTTCCGCGAGACGCTTGCAGGCGTGTCCGGAGCTACCATCGAGCTGTACAATACGGACGGTTCCGTAGGGGCGGCCAAGGGAGCGGGCATCGGCGCGGGCATTTACCGCAACGCGCAGGAGGCCTTTGCCACGCTGGAGCGCCTGGAGGTGGTGCTGCCGCAGCACGAGGACGCTTATCGGGCCGCCTATGAAGCCTGGAAGGCGCATCTGAAATCTAATACCTTATAATATGGCACAAGCATACTTCCCTACCATCGGGAAAATCCCCTTCGAGGGCACTGAGAGCAAGAATCCCCTCGCTTTCCATTACTATGAACCGGAGCGCAAGGTCTGCGGCAAGCCCATGAAAGAATGGCTCAAGTTTGCCATGGCCTGGTGGCATACGCTGGGACAGGCCTCGGCGGACCCGTTCGGCGGCCAGACCCGCAGCTATGCCTGGGACAAGGGCGAATGTCCCTACTGCCGTGCCCGTGCCAAGGCGGACGCCGGTTTTGAGATTATGCAGAAGCTGGGCATCGAGTACTTCTGCTTCCACGACGTGGACCTGGTGGAGGACTGTGACGACATTGCCGAATACGAAGCCCGCATGAAGGACATCACGGACTACCTGCTGAAGAAGATGCAGGAAACCGGCATCAAGAACCTGTGGGGCACCGCCAACGTGTTCGGCCACAAGCGCTACATGAACGGCGCCGGCACCAATCCGCAGTTCGACGTGGTGGCCCGTGCCGCCGTGCAAATCAAGAACGCCATTGACGCCACCATCAAGCTGGGCGGCGCCAATTACGTGTTCTGGGGCGGCCGTGAGGGCTATTACAGCCTCCTGAACACCCAGATGCAGCGGGAGAAGGACCATCTGGCCAAGTTGCTTACGGCAGCCCGCGATTATGCCCGTGCCAACGGTTTCAAGGGCACTTTCCTCATCGAGCCCAAGCCGATGGAACCCACCAAACACCAGTACGACGTGGACACGGAGACGGTGATTGGCTTCCTCCGTGCCAACGGCCTGGACAAGGACTTCAAGGTGAACATTGAGGTGAACCACGCGACGCTGGCCGGCCACACCTTTGAGCATGAACTTACCGTAGCCCGTGAGAACGGCTTCCTGGGCAGCATCGACGCCAACCGGGGAGACGCCCAGAACGGCTGGGATACAGACCAGTTCCCCGTGGATGCCTATGAGCTCACCCAGGCCATGATGCAGGTGATCCTGAACGGCGGCCTGGGTAATGGCGGCACCAACTTCGACGCCAAACTGCGCCGCAGCTCCACCGACCCGGAGGACATTTTCATCGCCCACATCAGCGCCATGGACGCCATGGCCCACGCCCTGCTCAATGCAGCCGCCGTGCTGGAAGAAAGCCCCCTGTGCCAGATGGTCAAGGAGCGCTACGCCAGCTTTGACAGCGGCCTGGGCAAGCAGTTCGAGGAAGGCAAGGCCACACTGGAGGACCTGTACAAGTACGCCAAGGCCGTCGGGGAGCCCGCAGTGGCCTCCGGCAAGCAGGAGCTCTACGAAACCCTCCTGAACCTTTACGCCAAATAGGACGGCTCTTAAAGGGCCCGAACGGCTAAAAAAGAAAACGGCCTTGTAATCAATCGATTACAAGGCCGTTTGCGGAGAGACCGAGATTCGAACTCGGGATACCCTTTTGGAGTATACACGCTTTCCAGGCGTGCCTTGGCCTCTGTAAGTGTCTTATTTAGAGCGCTTTAATTCTCGTTTTTATTACTTGCGGTTTATTTGCGGTTTTTAGTTAATTACTGTTAATTTTTCCTTTTTCAAGTTCTTCCTTGAGATAAGAATAGATATAAGCTGGACCTTCCTTGTAAAGAGCAGTGGCAGGGTCTGAGAGTTTTTGGAAAACATCTGAAGAATAAACAATATCAAGAGCCTTTTCAAGGTCCAGATTGTAGTCTGCCATCACTTGATTTACAAGGTCTGCAATAAGACCTTCTTTAAGGTATTGGAAGTGCTCACTCATAGCTTGTGCAGTGTTTTAATGGCAGCTTCTGTACCGAAGTAGTATTGGAAGGTAATTCCTTTGAGAAATTTGATGCGTCTCAAGAGTTCCTCCAAGTCTATGCTTCCGTTCTTGAAATTTCTAATCTGAGCACCAATCCTGTCGTTGGCAATAGGACCATAGATTATGTCATAGTCATGTATAGGAGAATCTGAGAAATTTTCTCTATTCTCATAAACAAAACGCGCCCATTCTTCAGTATAAGAATCAAATTATATTAGTTGCCCTCCCATCCTTCTGCAGTATGTTGCCACGTCCTCTATGTTGCCACGGAAATCTTGTGTGTGAAGGGCTCCGTAGTGTTTATCAATGTTGCTTATGGCATCGTATGTCTTCAGATAACGATATGCCTGCGAGTCGGTGAGTCCAAACCGCTTTCCAAACTCGTTGATAAAAGCAATTATGTATTCTATTCTATCGCGAACCTTATACGTGTTCTCCATAACACAAATGTTAATTACGGTTGCAAGTTACAAATTTTTTGTGAGTTATCATTGGTAAAAGACTCATGACATCAAGATTTCTGGCCTTCAGTGTTTACCCCACGGCCACATTACTGTAGCCGCAGGGCGAGCCGGCATAAAGGATATCACATTTGAAATATAGATACCGAAATGAGAAACAAGCAAGAATGGTTCAATGAAAAGATGGCAACAGTATCTCCGGACATCATTTCCGAGGTGCAGTTGTCAGCCGATATAATCGCCCGCATCGACGCCATTCTCAAACGAAAAAACATGACACAGAAAGACCTTGCCCGCAAAACGGGACGGTCAGAAGCTGCGATATCTCGTTGGACAACCGGTTTTCCAAACCTTACGATCAAATCCATCGCCGAGATATCTACCGCACTTGGGGAACCACTCGTAAGAGTTACAGACTAACACAAAGAAATAGATACTATCTCTGAAAAGGAGGGGTTTGGTTGGAAACGGCCTTGCCTCTCCTTTGTCGTGTCAAGGTCCCACATTGCAAAATGTGGTTGGAATAGTATATCCACTTATTTCATTATAATGAAACAAATTACTATATTTGTAAAATCAAAATGAAACAAGATGACTAAACACTCAATGGCAATGGTCCTTCCAAGGAAAGTCCAGCGGAATCTCGAAACAGCTGGAGAGCAAATCAAGCTCGCCCGCAAGAGGCGCTCTCTGTCGCTGGAGGCGGTTGCCGAGCGTGCACAGTGCACCAAACTCACACTCATGCGTGTCGAAAAAGGTACCCCGACTGTATCAATAGGAATATACGCACGGGTGCTGTATGCTCTCGGACTCGACGAGGATATACTCCTTCTCGCACAAAAAGATGAAGCGGGACAAGCACTCGTGAACGCGAAACTGATGAGGAAAAACGAGAAAAACGACGAAGAATATGATGTATTCGATTGAAATACTCGCAGCATTCGACTTTCTCGGAAAAGAAACCAAGGTGGGAACCCTGGAGTATGAAAGAGTAAAAGGGAACGCCTCCTACCGCTTTTCCTACGAGAAGGCTTTTCTCAGTGCATTTCCCAAGGTAAACCTCTCTACAGACATCGGACGCTTCCTTGGCGTGCAGGCCGCATCCGGAAACCTTTTTTCCTTCCTCGGAGACGCCCTTCCCGACAGGTGGGGACGCGCCCTCATCGACAAGAAGGAACACATGGAAGCAATGCGGAGACACAGGCTTCCACGAACATTCGACGATTTCGGATACCTGGTCCGCATTGACGACTTTTCCCGCATGGGCGCTCTCCGCCTAAAACATAACGGAAAATACCTCGGCCAGGACAACGGCCAGGAGAACGTTCCACCTATCGCCGAGCTGGAGACCTTCATCCGGGAAGCACAGCTGTTCGAGGAAGCGGAGAGAAAGAGCCAGCCAATCCAGGAAACATGGCTCAAGAACCTATGGAAGCACGGTTCATCGCTCGGAGGAGCCCGGCCCAAACTGAACACATCATCGACACGGACGGGAGCCTCCTGATAGCCAAAATACCTTCGGTGAAAGACACATACGATATCGGACTCTGGGAACATTTTGCATGCACCCTCGCAAAGAAGGCCGGGATAAAGACCGCTGAATCGCGCGTTCTCAGGGTTGGCCCCACCCCCTATCATACCCTGCTGTCCAAACGCTTCGACAGGGATGCCGGCAAGCGGATTCACTTTGCCTCTTCGCTGACCCTTACAGGACTCAGGGACGGCGCAGGCGCAACCGACGGGAAAGGGTACATCGATATCGCAGACGCAATGGCTGGAGACATCGGCATAAACAGCCTTTCCCGCAACACGAGCGAGCTGTTCAGAAGAATCGTATACAACATCCTTATCGGCAACCATGACGACCACTTCCGAAACCATGGCTTCCTGCTCCGCCCGGACGGCTGGGAACTCTCCCCGGCATACGACCTCAATCCAACCCTCGAAAAAACGCAGGTGCTTGCCATATCTCCATACTCGAACCAGTCCTCCATCAGGGAACTCTACGACTCTTCCGATTACTATCTGCTAACAAAGAAAGAAGCAGAGGAAATCATCGAAGAGGTTACCAAAGCCGTTGAGCAGTGGCGTCAAGTCGCAAAAGACATTAAGATTTCACCTGCCGAACAGGAAAGATTCTCGGGACGCTTCGAATGGGCCTTGGAACAAACCCGGGATTTTTCCATTTATCGTAAAAAAACCATGGGAGTTGATACAGGGAAGTAAATTCTCTTCTGAGAACTTACTTCCCTATACTAACTTCCCATTTGACTTCTATATAACATAAATTTAACTTGCTGTAGCATAGAGCTTTGCGCTTAAGGCATCAAGAGCCCTCTGCGTCCGCTCAATCTTTCTTTTGAGGAGCGTTTCCTCATCCAAGCCGACCCGTCCTT
>Ga0256405_10002918_pt1 | contig 37041 bp, 27 predicted proteins | sample RumenRJG_02DNA_FD_189096 | JGI IMG/M metagenome (GOLD analysis project Ga0256405, IMG submission 189096) | Bovine rumen microbial communities from Lethbridge, Alberta, Canada - RJG_02 | ecosystem: Host-associated > Mammals > Digestive system > Stomach > Rumen | place: Canada: Alberta...
AAGAAACCATTGCGCAATATCGTCCTGACCACCTGTTCTTCGGCGGAGACATGATGGCGTATGCCTGCAATTTCCCCGAATGCCTGGAACTGTTCCGCAGTCTCCAATGCCCCGGCATGAAACTGGCAGTTTACGGCAACTGGGACCTGATGCGGCCATGGCTTCCGAAACGCGTTTGGCGGGATGCGGTCCGGGATACGGGATTTGATCTGCTGGTCAACCAACCGGCCGTCTGCGGCAGTCTGCGCGTCTTCGGCATGGATGAAATACGGAAAGGATGCCCGGAATACCTGCCGCCGGAAACGCAGCCCGAACTGGAATGTGTGCTGGTGCACAATCCAGACACCATACCGCAGTATCTGAGCACGGAAATGCTGCAGGATATCGACCTTGTCCTCTGCGGGCACACGCACGGCGGACAGATCCGGGTGCCCGGTTTCGGCGCCATGATGTGTTCTTCCCGATACTGGAAAAGATTCGAATACGGACTTTACGAAAACCGGCGGACCGGCACCCGCCTGCTGGTAACTGCCGGACTGGGCGTTACCTTCATACGCAGACGGATCTTCTGTCCGCCGGAAGCGGTCATCATCGATCTCGTCTAATCGGAAACGGCTTCCGCGCCGCTCGGGGAAACCGTGTCCCGCCAGTTGCCGGGAAATCCCAGACGGATATACACGGAGTTATTTCCCAGAATGACCGAAGGCAATACCTTGCGCCTCAAATACAGGTCCAGTGCGGAAACCGAAGCGGCACAGTCCGGAGGATCCAGATACTGGCTGTCCCCGGGCGGAAGCGCATCCTGCCGCAGATACTGCCGCAAAGCATAAAGCGACGGAATGGAAATCGCCGAAAACGGGACCGTGACCAGATGGCTCTGTCCCGTCCGGCTGGTGGTGATCAGCGTTACCCCGTGCAATGCCGGACGCACGAACTGAATGTCCCGCAGACGGGTCCCGTCCCGAAGTTCCAGATCCAATGCGGCAGCGCCCAGCATGCAGCATCCCCCCAGCAATAAAGACAATACGTTCTTCTTTTTCATATTCCCCCCCTTGTTGATGAAAAAGCAAAATCAAATACGCCAATCCGCTTAAATATCCTCCATGCTGTCCGGCCGCCACAGGCTCACGACCGCCTTGGCATGGACCCATCCTTCCGCCGATCCGGAACGGATCCGGACCCAATCCAGACGCCGTTCCACGATCACGACCTCCTCGCCCGCCCGGAGTTTCATTTCCACTTTCCCCTGGTCGGACGGCAGGGAATAAACCGGCAGATTTTTGACGGTCACTACCGCGAAATCCGGATCGTAACTGGATGCCCTCTGCGAAAAATAAGCGGCCGTCGACAACGCCGCCAGCAGGATCCCCGCAGCCAGCAGGATCCGGAAAGTTCTCCCGGCCCCGCGCAGAACTGCGGTCCCGGCGGCGATCCACAGCAGGGCGATCCCGCAGCAGAGCAGGAACAGCCACTCATCCGGACGCAGGGAATCACGCAGATACGGCGGAATGTCCGAAGGCGTTTCCACCCGGTACTTTTCCGGCAGCATCAGTTTCCGGCGCGTCAGATTCAGGTTTTCCAGCACATCCGGGTCGCGCGGAGAAAGCCGCGACGCCCGTTCGAAACAGAGCATGGCCTGCGGCAGACAGCCCTGCTGGAAAAGGCAGTTCCCTATGTTGTAAAGCAGATCGGCCGAAGGCTCCGCCGGATTGAGCTGATCCCGGTAATATTTTTCCGCCGCGGCAAATTTTCCGCGGTCATACGCAGTCATCGCCTGTTCCCGGCTGGTGATCTTTTCCTCAGCCGCCGCAGAAAGGATCAGCGGACCCGACACGCAGCCGAGCAGGATCACCAGCGCCAGCCGGCTCAACGCCTTGACCAGCGAATCCCGGAATTCCGGAGTGAAACGGGACTTCATCGAAGGCATCCAGGCAGCCTGGGCCAATTCATCCAGCATTCCGGCCAATTCCGGAGAACCGGACTTGAGCGCCGCCGAACATTCGGAAAGGTCCGCTCCCGGCGGAAGCCCCTTCGCATCCGCCAGGAAAGAAGCCAGTTCGCCGGAAAGGGCTGCGGGGATCTCGCCCGGATCCATCTTTTTCAGCCGAGCAAGCAGTTCGTGTTTCCGCGAACGGGCCGAAACTTTGCGCTGATGATCCGGATCGTTCGCCCGCGCACGGCGGACCATGCGCACGAACAGGGACACGATAAAGAACAGCAGACCCGCAGCCGCAACCAGGATCCCGCCGACGATATTGACTTCCGGCGGGAGCGGGACGGAGCGGCCGTTGCTCTTCTTCAGATACAGGATATCTTCCGCTTTACGCCGTTTCTCTTCCGCCTTCGCATTCGGCCCGTCCGCGGCCGCGGATGTTTCCACCGTATAAGTTTCCGCATTGCCGGGGATCACCGCACTGCCCTTGGCGACCGGGATGGCACGTCTGAACTGTTTCGTCTGATATTTCCCATTGCTGAAAACCGCATAAGGACCAAAGAAAACATTCTCCGCTTTCCCTTCGGAGGGTTCGGTGGGGATCAGCACATAGCGGATCTCCGCGCTGCCGGAATTTTTTTCCATTTCCGGCGGATACACCCGGAATCCCTTCAGGTCCAGCGGCCAGGAACGCAAAGTGTCCGTCGATCCGCTCCCCTGGAATTCCACTTTCAGAGTGATCGGCTCCCCGACTTTGTAAGGCGGAGGCGAAAGCGTTACCTGCGATTCCCAGTGCCCGACCAGTCCGGTGAAACGGACTCCCTCCGGCACCGGCGGCGGATTCCGGACTTCGACCGTCACGGGTCCGGCAGTCATGTCCCGGGCGATCTGGCGGTTCCGGGAAAAGAAGACGTCTCCGAGGAAATCGTCAAGCGGATCCGCCGAACGACGCCGGTCGGGCACGATCAAAGCGGCATTCTCCTCGACTTTGATCTCCAGTTTCGACGCCGTGATCGGCCGCAGAGCGGTCCGGAATGAGCAAAGGATATAATCTTTCCCGTTCCGTTCCACCCGCCGCTGGGTCATCCCGGCAAAATTCGGGTTCTCCGGATTCGACTGCTTGTAATCGCGGAAGACCGCATTGCCTTTGTCTCCGAAAACGATCTTCGGCCAGGTCAGCTGCGGACGGGCCCCTTCCAGCACATAGACATTCACCTCGAACGGGATCTCCTCGCCCAGATAATAGAATGGACGCCGGCCGGGGATCTCCGCTTCCATGAACATGATCTGTTCCGGGGTCAGTCCACCTTCGCCCGAATCGGCTTCGGACCGGCGGCGGGATGAACGCCGGGCCGGCTGGGTCCGGTATCTTGCTTCCACCGCTTCGAACGTGATTTTTTTTGTCCGCTCCTTGCTGCGGGACAAATTCATCGGCGGGATCGTATAACTGCCCGGCTGGCTGACCGTAAAGGGGATCATCAGTTCATACAGGGAAGACCGGCGTCCGTTGATGATCCGGGTCTGACTGGATTGTCTCGTTCCGTTCAGCCAGCGCAAACCGTCAACTTTCGGCAGCCGGTTTGACAGCGGACGATTCGGGGAACCGTCATAGGAACGGATCACCAGATACGCCTCTTCCCCCGTCCTCACCGGCTGAGGTTCCACCGATACTTCCACCTTTCCTGCCGCCGCAAGAGTCAGCACCAGAGCTGTCAGTATGAGTGAACAGACCGCTTTCTTTCCAATATTGCCGATCATGTGTTCCTTCCCTCCGAATTACCAGTCTTTTTCCACCGGACGGGTCCCGTAATTGCGTTTCATCCGGGCTTTCAGTTCGTCCTTCAGTTTCTTTTCATCATTGGACATCAGGTCCAGCAAGGCCCCGGCCTGATCCTTGTTGATCTCCTTTTCCGGTTCGGGTTTGGCCGGGGCGGCTTTCCCCTGTTCAGGCTGCGGAAGCGGTTTATCCGGCTTCGGCTGTCCTTTATTCTGATCCGGTTTCTGCCGGTCCTTATCCTGTCCCTGCTGATCCTGTTTCTGCTGATCCTTCTTCTGATCCTGCTTCGGCTGGTCCTTGCCCAGATGGTCAAGCGCATTCTTCAGATGCTTTTCCGCATCCTGATCTTTCTTCTGTTTCTGCGCCTGACGGGCCTGGTCCAGTTCCTTGCCGGCTTTCTTCGCCTGATCTTCCAGATTTTTCTGATTCAGTTCCCGGGCTTTCTGCTCCAGCTGACGGACGCTCTCACGGGCCTTCTCCGTCTGTTGATCCGGATTCTGCTGCTGATTCTGCTGCTGATCCTTATTCTGTTTCCGGTCCTGTTTCTGCTGGTTCTTCTGCTGATCCTTATTCTGGTTCCGGTCCTGCTTCGGCTGGTTCTGATTCTTCTGCTGATCCATGGCCTGCTGCGTATTCTGACGGGCTTGCTGCTGTTGTTTTTTCAGTTCCTCGATCTTCTTTTTCAATTCTTCGGCTTTCTTCCGGTCCAGGATCAGCTGATACTGATTCCGTGAAACGGCGCACGTATCGGCGCCCTCCCGCAAAGAATCCCGGTAAATTTCCTCGGTAACGGCCAATTGTTTCAAAGCCTCGCCGGTCTGTTGGAGCGCCGGATCGAGCTGCTGGGACTGCACGGTCTGGACCGCCTGCTGCAGCATGGCACGGGCTTTCTGATGATTCATCACACCGAGATTCTGGGCGGAACGCGACCGGACTTCCGGAGCGGAATGCACCGCTGCGATCGCCTGCTCATACAGCTGGACCGCCTTGCCCGGATCCTTTTCCTGCGTCTGCGCCTTCAATCCGGCATTGTAAAGTTCCTCCGGAGATAAGTTTTCCTGCTTTGCCTCCTTCTTTTCCGCCGAAGCCCGGGCAGGCGCGGCTGCAGACTGCGGCTTTTCCGGAGACGGGACCTCCTTTGCCGGACACCAGAAAACCATTCCGGACAGGCCGAGGGCCAGCCATAATTTGACCGCTCCGGCATGGCAGTTTTTCTTCCGTTCGCCAAGCATGAGCCAGATACAGAACAGCACAAACGCGCCCAGCAGCGGATAAAGCGGCCGTTCGATCGGACGTGTCTGTTTGCCGCTGTCGATCTCGTGTTTTTCCAGTTTTTTGATCCGTCCTTCGATCTGTTCGATCCCGGGATGGGTCGTGGTGGAGCGGACATAAATGCCGCCGGTCTGCCGGGCCAGGGAGGAAAGCATTTTCTCGTTCAGCGGCACACTGACCACATTGCCGGAACTGTCTTTCAAGGTCTGGACATTTCCCTTCTCGTCACGCAGCTGCACGATCGCAGGCTGGGACGGGTCGCCGATCCCGAGGATGAAAAGTGGGATCTTCAACTGGGTGATCTCCTTGAGCGCCTTCGTGCTGTCGCCGATGAGTTCGTCGCCGTCGGTGATCAGAATCACCGCCCGATGAGGCGTTTCCGCCGCGCGGAATCCGCGGATCGCTTCGGTCAGAGCCTGCTGGATATTGGTTCCCCCGACCGGGATCGTATCGGTGGAAAGTTCATCCACGCTCTGAAGGAAACTGGTTTTGTCGATCGTCAGCGGACATTCCAGGAAGGCACGTCCGGCAAATGCGATCAGCCCGAACCGGTCGCCGGGATTGCGGGTGCAGAGCTGGCGGACCAGCCATTTTGCATGTTCGAGCCGGGAAGGACGCACATCCTGCGAAAGCATGCTTTTGGACACGTCGAACACGACCATCAGGTCCCTTCCCTGTCCGCTGTAAGGAAGGATCCGGAGTCCCCAGGCGGGTCGGGCCGCGGCCACGATCAGCAGGACCAGCACTCCGGCAAACAGGATGCCGCGCCAGAACCGGAGAACCGGGGAACTGTTTTCCATGCACGGATCCGTAAACCGGCTGCCCAGGAAACGCTTCAGCAGACCGCTCCTTCTCCGGCAGCTCCAATAAAAAAGAAAAATCAGCAGCGGCAGAACCCATACCAGATTCCACAGTATTTCACCTTCCAGCAATGTCATTGTCGGTTCTCCTTCCGGTTACAGTCTTCGTCTTTCCGGCATAGACCGGCAAACCGGAAAAAAGTTCCGGATCAGTCCGGATTTTTCCGCAAAGACTGCCGCCACTGCCTCGGTGATTTCCCTTTGCGGCGGGAAAAGAGACGGGAAAAATAATTCGGATCACTGAATCCGGTTTCCGAAGCGATCTCCGCAATGGATGATCCGGTCTCCGACAAAAGTTCCGCAGCATGTTTCAGCCGCAGGTCCAGCAGAAAATCGATCGGCGCGGCCCCCAGGATCCGCTGGAAACTCCTCCGGAAATAGGAAATGCTGACACCGATCAGCCCGGCCAGATCCCGCAAAGTGATGTCCCGGGAATAATTTTCCTCCATAAAGAGGACCGTTTCGGCGATTTTCGATTCCATATTACCGGGCAATTCCCCGTTTTCCAGCAGCAGACGCTCCACCGCCAGAAACTTCTCCAGAACTGCCAGTACATATCCATGCCGCTTCTGACGCTGGATCTCGAGGCATTCGTCCGCCAGTTCCGACGCCTGGCGCAAAGCCGCCTCCGGAAGGATCCGCAGATCATGCTCCTTCGAGAATACCGGCGTGCCGTTTCGAAGCAGATCAGCCGTTTCATCGTTCAAATAAAAATCCAGAAAAGAAACCGGCGTCAAGAAATGGAATAACGGTTTTTCCCCGGGTTCGATCCGCATTACAGCCCCGGGCCGCAACAGAGAGATCCGGCCATGATTTTCCAGCACGCCGCATCCGCTCCGCACCACGCGGATCCCCCGCATGGGCCAATGATAATCCGGAAATTCAGTGCTGAACACAACTGCCGGACAAGTTTCTTTGCGATCTGCCATTTTTCCGCTCCGTCAGGGTAAACGGGTCCGGAAAAAACTCAGCAGCGCATCGCGGTATTCCGGCCGCTTCAGCGCAAAATCCAGAGTCGTGAGCAAAAACGAAAGCTTGTCGCCGGCATCGTGACGGCGGCCCCGGATCTTCACGGCATACATTTCCTGCCGTTTCAGCAGCTGCCGCATGGCATCGGTAACCTGGATCTCGTTGTTCTTGCCGCGCGGAGTCCGGTCCAGTTCCTCGAAAATTTCCGGGGTGAATACATACCGGGAAGCGATCACCAGACTGCTCGGGGCAGCAGCAGGATCGGGTTTTTCCACCAGGCCGCGAAGCTGATAGACATAATTGTCCGCGGTCGTGCCGTCGATCACGCCGTATTTATGGACCTTTTCATGCGGCACTTCCTCCACCGCGACCACCGAGGCATGTTTTTCCCGGAACACATCCAGCAGTTCGGAAAGCACCGGACGCTCGCCGGAAGTCACATTGTCGCCCAGCAGCACCGCGACCGGTTCGCCCGCGGCAAAAGTCTTCGCATAGCGGAGCGCACCGCCGAGCCCGTCGAGTTCCTGCTGATAAACATATTGGATCCGGGCGCCTTTGCCGATCGCGCGAAGTTCGGAAAGCAGCTGCGTCTTGCCGGAACTTTCCAGCCGCTGTTCCAATTCGAACTGCGGATTGAAATGCTGGCAGATCGACTCTTTCCCCGAGGAAATGATGATCAGGATATCGTCTATCCCGGATTCGACCGCTTCTTCCACCACATACTGGATCACCGGTTTGTCCACGATCGGGATCAGTTCTTTCGGCACGGATTTGGTGAACGGCAGAAAACGGGTTCCGAATCCGGCCGCCGGTATGACCGCTTTCATAAGTAGGCATCCTTCATGTTATGAACGATCGAAGGTTTGATGACTTCGATCTGACATTTCTTCAGTTCGCTTTTGAGCTGCTGGAACATGCTCTCATCCGCGTAAGTCCCGATGATCGCGCCGCCGGAACCGGTGAATTTGGCCGAAGCTCCGATCTTGCGCGCCATTTCCACCATCCGGCGGTTCTTGCTGCTGACCGCTTCCGAACAGACTTCGCAGCGCAGATCAAAATTCCGGTCCAGCAAGGCGGGAATGATTTCATATTTTCGCGAAGCCAGCGCATCGCGCACCTGGTCGGTCAGGCAGGCCCATTCCTCCATCGCCGCCAGCACTTCCGGTTTGCCGTCGTTGAAATCGTGCCGGAGACGGCTGTGCAGGATCTCCGACCCTTCCGCCAGGTCCGTCCGGTAGGCGATATACAGGTTCAAATCGTCCGGGATATCAATGGTCCGGTATTTCCCCACTCCGAATTTCTCCATGTGGGCCCGGTTGAAATCCATATAGACCGGATGATTGTAGGATTGTGCCACGCGGTCCTGCAGGCCGGCCGGAATCCCCAGTTCCCCGGTCTCCACGGCCAGTACCAGATTGGCGAAGTGGTCGGGCCGGATCTCCACCCCGTAGAAACGGCACAGGCAGCGCATCGCCGACGTGATGATGGCCGAAGACCCTGCCAGCCCCAGCCGGTTGGGGATATCGCTTTTGTAGCGGAGCGTGAAATTTTTGTTCTCTATGTTCAGATCATGCTCTTTCACATATTCATAGAACTTTTTGATGGAACCTTTCAGCAGCCGGATCCCGCCGTAATAGCCATACAGCACAATGTCTTTGTGAAGATCCTCCATGCTGGCAAAGGTGTTGTGGTCGCGAAGCGACGGCAGCAGGTCCAGTTCCGGACTTTCATACAGCTCGGCCTCGGCACAGTAGTTGCTGAATACAAACGCTATGGTCTTGCCGAAATATCCGTCCGAAGGATTTCCGACCAGTGCCGCACGCGGAAAAGCCTTGCATCGAAGAATCATAAGTCCTCCCGTCCGGTCGATCAGACGCCCGCAAGCGTGGATTTGTAGGATTCGAGCAGTGCTTCCAGCGGAATGGAGAAATCACCCTGCGTGCCTTTGACGCTCAGGATCCCCGAACCGTTGGTGGTCCCGACCTTCGCGAAAGTGAATCCGGCCAGTGCCTTTTCCAATTCCGCGGCTTTTTCCGGCCGGCAGCTGACCAGGAAACGGCTGTTCGATTCGGAGAACAGGATCTCCGCATCGGCCATTCCGGCGGTATGCGGGACTTTGGTCAGATCCAGTTCCAGCCCGACCCGTCCGCCCATCGCGGACTTCGCCGCCGCCACGCCGAGGCCGCCCAATGCAGGCGCGGCCGCCGAGGAGAGCAGTCCGTCGCGGATGATCTTGTCCATGGTCTTATACAGGGCCAGCGATTTGGCGGCATCCACTTTCGGGACCTTGTTTCCGGTCGCGCCGAGCATGGCGTAATATTCGCTTCCGCCCAGTTCCGCATAGGTCGTCCCGATCACATAAACCGCATCGCCTTCGTTTTTGAAGTCCGGCGAAAGGCTCGTGGAAATATCGTCGATCTTGGAAATGGTGCTGAACAGCACGGTCGGCGGAATGGAGATCTTGCGTCCCCCTCGGGTGCTGTCGTTCTTCATGCTGTCCTTGCCGGAAATGCACGGCACACCGAACGCACAGGTGTAATCATACAGTGCCTTGTTCGCCCGCACCAGCTGTGCCATCTTGTATTCGCCGTCCGGAGTCTTTTCGCTCTGGACCGGATCCGGCCAGCAGAAGTTGTCCAGACCCGCAATGCGGTCGATCCGTCCGCCCGCGGCCACGGTCCGGCGGATCGCCAGGTCGATCACCGAAGCCATCATGTGATAGGTGTCGATGTCGCTGTAGCGCGGCAGGATACCCGCAGCAAGGACCACGCCTTCCCGCGTCAGCGGCTCGATCATGAAGACCCCCGCATCGTTCGCCACGTCGCGTGCCTTGCCCACATACGGCTTCTGCACGCTCAGACCCTTCACCTCATGGTCATACTGGCGCGCCTTGTATTCCGCCGAACAGATGTTCAGACGGCCCAGCATGGCGGTCAGGTCGGCCGCTGCATCGCGGCCCGCCAGGGAAGGTTCTTCGAAATGCGGCGTCTTCCATTTGGCCGCCAGGGTCAGCTGCGGCAGACCCTCGTGCATGAACTTGATGTCCAGACAGCAGACCGTCTTGTCGCCCCACATCATGCGGAATTTGCCGTCGCTGGTGAATTTGCCCAGCACGGTGGCTTCCACGTCGCGGTCCGCGGCCAGCGCCAGGAATTCGTCCAGATTTTCCGGCGGGACCGCAAAACTCATGCGTTCCTGCGCTTCGGAGATCAGGATCTCCCACGGCTGCATCCCGGCATATTTGAGCGGAGCCTTCTTCAGGTCCATCACGCAGCCGCCGCAGATTTCCGCCATTTCGCCGACGCTGGAGGAAAGGCCGCCCGCGCCGTTGTCGGTAACGAAACGGTAAAGCCCTTTGTCCCTCGCTTCATACATGAAATCGCCCATGCGTTTCTGGGTGATCGGGTCGCCGATCTGGACTGCCTGGACCGGACTGTCCTTATGCAGTTCCTCGCTGGAGAAAGTGGCGCCGTGGATACCGTCCTTGCCGATCCGGCCGCCGGTCATCACGATGATGTCGCCCGGCTTGATCTCTTTTTCCCAGCCGTTCCGGCCGTTGATCTTGCGCGGCAGCGTGCCGAGCGTTCCGCAATACACCAGCGGTTTGCCGATATAGCGGTCGTCGAAGACTTCCCAGCCGATGCCGTATGGGATCCCGCTCTGGTTGCCGCCGTCGATCACGCCCTTGTGGACACCGTCGCGCAGCCGCCGCGGATGCAGCAGACCCGCGGGAACATCCTTCGGATCGGTGAACGGGGAACCGAGGCAATAGCCCCACACGTTGATCAGCAGATTGGCGCCCTGCCCCGTTCCCATCGGGTCGCGGTTCACGCCCACGATACCGGTCATCGCGCCGCCATACGGATCCAGCGCGGACGGGCTGTTATGGGTCTCCACCTTATAGACCAGGTCAAGTTTGTCGTTGAACGCGACCACGCCGGCGTTGTCCGAAAACACGGAAACCAGCCAGTCGATCTTTTTGGCGATCTCCGAAGTGCTTTTCCGGATGCAGGACTTGAACAGGGAAACGATCTCTTCCTTCTTGCCGGTCTCAAGATCCTCATAATTGACTTTCGCACTGAAGATCTTGTGTTTGCAGTGCTCGGACCAGGTCTGCGCCAGCACTTCGAGTTCCACATCGGTGGGATTCCGCCCCAGACCGTATTGGGCACGGTCCTTGGCATTGCGGAAATAGCCCTGGATCGCTTTCATCTCCTCCAGCGTCAGGGCCAGAATGCCTTTGTGGCTGATCTCCATGAGTTTTTCATCGGAAACTTCCAGGTCGAATTCCCGGACGATGCCCGATTCGGTCCCTTTGACCACGGGCTTGTTCAGCGGGATCCCGTTGGTCTTGACCTCGTCGGCGGTATAGACCGCCACGGATTCGATCAGTTCGTTGGCCAGCACGGATTTGGCGATCCCCAGCAGTTTCTCCTTCGTGAGTTCCGGCGCAGTGAAGAGATATTCCACCGAACTGAACACCTGCTCGTCTTTGCGGAGTTTGCGCCCGATGATGTCGCCGATCGCCTCGTGCGCGGTCCGCGCCACGTTGTCGGTCACGCCGGGTTTGTATCCGACCGCGGCCAGAAAATCAAAAGACGGCGGATTCGGATTGGTGCCGATGAAATATTCCTGCGTGACCGGGTTGGTCAGCTCCTTCGCGATCTTTTCCGCTTCTCCGGCGGTGATGTCGGCACAGACCGTGAACACGTCCCGGGTGCGCAGATCCTTGATCACATCCAGTCCGGTAAAACCTTTGATGGTCCGGATGACGGCCTGACCGCGGGAATCGCTCCAGCGGTTCTTCACGGAAATCTCAATTCTGAAATCCATACTTCGTTCCTTTATGTAAAGTCCGGTAATTTCCATAAACTTATAATAGGGCAATATACAATTCCGAACGGAAAAATGCAAGCAGTCCGGGGGAAAAAAACGAATTTTTCAGCCGGGCGGAAACGGCAGGTCAGTTGTTCCGGTAATTGCGCGGGGAAAGCGAATAGCGTTTCCTGAACTGGCGGGAAAAATAATTGGAATCGGAAAAACCGCACTCTTCCGCGATCTCGGATATGGGGATCTCGGTTTTCAGCAGCATTTCCGCCGCCTTGGAAAGCCGCACATGCAGCAGATAATCGATCGGAGAATACCCGGTGACTTTCCGGAAGACCGGCAGCAGCGTGCTGGGCGCCATCGCGGCGATTTTGGAGATTTTCCGGATCGTCCATTTTTCCCGGTAGCGATTCTCCAGCAGACTGATCAATTCCCCCAGACGGCACAGCGACTTGGCCATGGGATTCTGATTGCGCGAATATTCCCGGGAGATGAAGACAAAAATCTCCAGCGCTTTCGCCAGCAGGATCAGGTCGGATCCCGGATACTCCTGCCGGAGTTCATCCTGCATCTGCTGCAGCACGGACATCAGAGGCCGCATCGCCTCCGGCGTGATGTGCAGCCGGCTCTTGAATTTATGGCTCCGCCGGTAGGTCGGCTCGAAAAAGAAAAAAGCGTTGAACCCGGACAGCGATCGCAGGCTCCGCAGATGGTCGCGCAGATAGGAATCGTCGAACATGATGTTGAACATGCCCAGATTGTGCCGGTTCTCAAAATAGTGTTCCGTATTCCCCTGGATCAGAAAAATGTCCCCCGCCGATACCGGATAGGTGACTCCGTTGATCCAGTGTTCGCCCCCGCCTGCGGTAATGATGATCAGTTCCGAAAAATCGTGCGAATGGCGGATGTCGGTCAGGTCTCCCTCGTGCTGGACCGGCAGATCGCCCTGAATGGTCCGCAGCGCGATCGGACACCCGTCTTTCGGAAAAAAATCCGCGCGATTGGCAATCACTGTTCTCATGAAATCTCCTTAAATCGTAATATAGTGCTAATAATTCGTAATATAGTCAAGGTTTTTTATTTTGAAAGGGCTATATTGAAAATTGTTCCGAAAAAATTGTTTTCAACCCCAACCCATAAAAAGGAGAAAGAGAAAATGCAGGGAACATTCCGTTTTTCATTCGGTCCGTGGAACATTCATGAAGGCGCCGACCCGTTCGGTCCGGAAGTCCGCAAGACGATCCCGTTCAATCAGAAACTCGAAGCCTACAAGAAAATGGGTTTTGACGGTGTGCAGTTCCATGATGACGATGCAGTTCCGAACATGGCGAACCTCTCGCCCGCGGAAATCATCAAGGAAGCGACCGCTCTGAAGAAAGTCCTGGACGATCACGGTCTGACCGCCGAATTTGTTGCTCCGCGCATGTGGTTTGCCCCGCAGACCATCGACGGCGGTTATACCAACAACTGCGCGAAATGCCGCGAATATGCGATCGAACGCACCAAACGCACGATCGATATCGCCAGCGCCCTCGGCACCCGTAATATCGTCCTGTGGCTCGCCCGCGAAGGCACCTACATCCGCGAAGCCAAAGATCCGGTGGTCGCCACCGAACGCATCGGCGCCGCCATCCAGACCATGCTCGATTACAACAAAGACATCCGCGTCATGATCGAATCCAAGCCCAATGAACCGATGGACCACACCTACATCCCGACCATCGGTCACGCCATCGCCATGGGTCTGATGACCAATGCGCCGGAACGCGTCGGCTGCCTCATCGAGACCGCCCATGCCCTGCTGGCCAACCTCTCCCCGTCCGATGAAATGGGCTTCGCCCTCGCCCACAAGAAACTGTGGAGCGTGCACCTCAATGACCAGAACGGTCTGAAATTCGACCAGGACCTCACCTTCGGCGCCGTCGATCCGCGCCGCGCCCTGAACCAGGTCCGCGTCCTCGACAAACACGGCTTCGGCAACAACGGCGAATGGGTCGGCCTGGATGTCAAAGTCATGCGCACCCAGAAAGAGGGCGTCGATATGAAGCATCTGGAATACAGCCGCAAGATCTTCCTGAAACTGCTGGAAATCTCCCGCTCCCTCGATGATGCCAAGATCGAACAGCTCACCGCGGAACGCGATTACGAGGAACTCAACTACTACATCCTCAACGCAATGCTCGCGAAGTAATCAATCTACAAGGAGGACCCGATTATGAAACGCAGAATCCGTTACGGCATGGTCGGCGGCGGTCCGGGGTCGTTCATCGGCGGAGTTCACCGCCGGGCGGCCCGTCTGGACGGCGAGATCGAACTCGTGTGCGGCGCTTTCGACATTGACCCGGTCAAGAGCAAGGGCATGGCGAAGGAACTTTACCTCCCCGAGGAACGCTGCTATCTCAACTATGAAGAAATGTTCGAAAAGGAGAGCAAACTCCCCCTGGGCGAACGCATGGACTTCGTTTCCATCTGCACCCCGAACCATCTTCACTACCGCATCGCCATGGCGGCGATGGAACACGGTTTCAACGTCCTCTGCGAAAAGCCGATGACGCTGACCATCGAAGACGCCGAAGGTCTGGCCGAAATGGTCAAAAAGACCGGCGCCGTCTTCTGCCTCAACCACAACTACACCGCCTACCCGGTCGTCCGGGCCGCGCGTGATATGGTCAAGGCCGGTCAGCTCGGCGACATCCGCCGCGTCATGGTCGAGTATCCCCAGGGATGGCTCGCCGATGTGGTGACGAGCGACAACATGCAGGGCTCCTGGCGCACCAACCCGAAGACCACGGGCGTCAGCTGCTGCATGGGCGACATCGGTTCCCACGCCGAAAACCTTTCCGAATTCATCACCGGCCTCAAGATCACCGAGATCTGCGCCGGCATCAAGAACTTCGTCCCCGGACGGAGCGGCCTTGACGACGACGGCGATGTGCTGTTGCGCTTCAACAACGGCGCGGAGGGCGTCCTGAGCGCCAGCCAGATCGCAGTCGGCGAAGAGAATGCCCTGCGCATCCGCATCTACGGCAGCAAAGCCGCGATCGAATGGCGCCAGGAAAATCCCGAAACGCTGATCATGAAGTTCAACAACGGTCCGCAGCAGATCTTCCGCCGCAACTGGGCCGGCTTCGCAGCCAAGTGGAGCCGCATCCCCGCCGGACATCCGGAAGGCTTCTTCGAAGCGCTGGCGAACATCTACACCGATTTCGCCCACGCCATCGACGCCAAGCTCGAAGGAAAGCCCTATCAGGGCGAATTCCCGACCGTCTGGGACGGTGTCCGCGGCGTGAAATTCATCCACAAAGTCGTTGCCAGCTCCAAAGAAGGCAAATGGCTTAAGATCGAAGAATAACGGAGAACAACATGGGAAGAAAAGTCACCATCTTCACCGGCCAGTGGGCCGACCTCACGCTCGAAGACGTCTGCAAGAAAATGCAGAAGTTCGGCTATGACGGTCTGGAACTGGCCTGCTGGGGCGACCACTTCAACGTGTTTGAAGCGGCGAAGAGCAAGAAATACTGCAGCGAAAAGATCGCTCTGCTCAAAAAGTACAAACTCGGATGCTGGGCGATTTCCAACCACCTCGCCGGTCAGCTCATCTGCGACCCGAACAACGACGGCCGCAGCGACGGGTTTGCGCCCGCAGAGCTGAAGGGAAAAGGCGAAGAACAGCGCAAGTGGGGCGTCAAGTCCATGCTTGCCGCAGCGAAAGCCGCCAAGAACATGGGCATCACGGTCGTCAACGGTTTCACCGGCAGCTCGATCTGGCACCTGTTCTACAGCTTCCCGCCGGTCGGTCCGAAGGACGTCGACAACGGCTTCAAGTACTTCGCCAAGATGTTCAAACCGATCCTCGACGAGTATCAGAAACTCGGCATCAAGTTCGCGCTTGAGGTCCATCCGACCGAGATCGCCTACGACATCTACACTGCGAAGCGCGCCCTGGAAGCGGTCAACAACCATCCGGCTTTCGGCTTCAACTTCGATCCCAGCCATCTCGTGTGGCAGGGTGTCGATCCGGTGAAGTTCATCCGGGCCTTCCCCGACAGGATCTTCCACTGCCATGTCAAAGACGCGGCGGTCACCCTGGACGGCGAAAGCAGCATCCTGAGTTCGCACATCAACTTCGGCGACTTCCGCCGCGGCTGGGACTTCCGCAGTCCCGGACACGGAGATGTCGATTTCGAAGCGATCGTCCGTGAACTCAACCGCATCGGTTATACCGGACCGCTCTCCGTCGAGTGGGAAGATTGCGGCATGAACCGTGAATTCGGAGCCGCCGACGCGGCCAAATTCACCCGTTCGCTGGATTTCTCCTCCTCCGGACAGCAGTTCGACTCCGTATTCAACAAATAATACGGAACCGTAAAAAAACCAAACCGGGATCGGCAGCAATGCCGGTTCCGGTTTTTTATGTCCCCGAGCATCAGTCAAACCGCGAACTGAAACGGAGAGAACGGAGAAAACGAACTGAAACGGAGACCGCATGTCTACGACCCGGAACTTCGGTTCACGCGTTCTCCGTATCCTCCGTTTGCTCCGTTCCATTCCGTTCGGGTTCGCGTCCCCCGTTCAAAAGAAAAACCGGCGGCTGTTCGGAAACAACCGCCGGTTCGAGATTCACGGAGCGGGAACTTCATGCGTTCCCGCCGATGTGCGGATGAATTACATCATGCCGCCCATACCGCCCATGCCGCCCATGCCGCCTTCCGGCATCGGAGCGGGTTTCTCCTTTTCCGGAATTTCGGTGATGAGGCATTCGGTGGTGAGGAGCAGGCCGGAGATGGAGGCCGCGTTCTGCAGAGCGGAACGGGTCACTTTCTTCGGGTCGATGATGCCTTTGGCGAGCATGTCGACATATTCGCCGTTGGCGGCATCGAAACCTTTGTTGCCCTTCATGCCGAGCACTTCCTTGACGATCACGCTGCCTTCGTATCCGCCGTTGGCCGCGATGGTGCGCAGGGGTTCTTCGACTGCTTTGCGGATGATCTCGGCGCCGATCGCTTCATCGCCGGCGAGTTTCAGGGAATCGAGGGCCGGGACCGCACGCAGCAGAGCAACGCCGCCGCCCGGGACGATACCTTCTTCGACCGCGGCGCGGGTCGCATGCAGAGCATCTTCCACGCGGGCTTTCTTTTCCTTCATTTCCACTTCGGTCGCGGCACCGATCTTGATCACGGCAACACCGCCGGCCAGTTTGGCCAGACGTTCCTGCAGTTTTTCGCGGTCGTAATCGGAAGTGGTTTCTTCGATCTGGTTGCGGATCTGATTGACGCGGCCGAGGATGGCGGACTGTTTGCCGGCGCCTTCGACGATCGTGGTGTTTTCCTTGCCGACCGTGACGCGTTTGGCTTTTCCGAGTTTATCCAGGCCGACGGATTCCAGCTTGATGCCGAGGTCTTCGGAAATGCAGGTGCCGCCGGTGAGGATGGCGATGTCTTCCAGCATGGCTTTGCGGCGGTCGCCGAAGCCCGGGGCCTTGACGGCGCAGACGTTCAGGATGCCGCGCATCTTGTTGATGACCAGAGTGGCCAGCGCTTCGCCTTCAACGTCTTCGGCGATGATCAGCAGCGGCTTGCCGGTCTTGGCAACAGCCTGCAGCAGCGGGAGCAGATCATTCAGGTTGCTGATCTTCTTTTCGTTGATCAGGATGTAAGCATCGTCGAGAGCGACTTCCATCGTTTCGGCGTTGGTCACGAAATAGGGAGAAAGATAACCTTTGTCGAACTGCATGCCTTCGACGACGTCGAGGGTGGTTTCGATGGTCTTGGCTTCTTCAACGGTGATCGTGCCGTCTTTGCCGACCTTTTCCATGGCGTCGGCGATGATCTTGCCGATCTCACTGTCGCCGTTGGCGGAAATGGTGGCGACCTGGGCGATCTGCCCGAAGTCGGAACTGACTTCCTTCTTCAGGGTGTCGAGTTTGGCGACGATGGCTTCGACCGCTTTGTCGATACCGCGTTTCAGGCTCATCGGATTGGCGCCGGCGGTAACGTTCTTGAGTCCTTCCTTGAAGATGGCTTCAGCCAGAACGGTGGCGGTGGTGGTGCCGTCGCCGGCGATATCGGAAGTCTTGCTGGCAACTTCCTTGACCATCTGCGCGCCCATGTTCTGGTAGGGGTTCTGAAGTTCGACTTCCTTGGCCACGCTGACACCGTCCTTGGTGATGGTGGGGGCGCCGAATTTCTTGTCGAGAACGACGTTACGGCCTTTCGGACCGAGGGTGGCTTTCACCGCGGCACTGAGCTGCTGAACGCCGGAAAGAAGCTGGCGACGGGCTTCGTCGCTGAACAAAAGTTGTTTCGCTGCCATAATAAAAAATCTCCTGTTAATGCGTTAATGGATTCAGTCGATCACCGCGAGGATGTCGCTGGAGCTGAGGATCTTGTATTCTTTGCCGTCGTATTTGACATCGGTTCCGCCGTATTTGCTGGTCAGGACGACATCGCCGACCTTCACATCGAACGGGACTTTCTTGCCGTTGTCATCGATACGGCCGGTTCCGAGCGCGATCACGACCGCTTCCTGCGGTTTTTCCTTGGCGGTATCCGGAATCACGATTCCGCCCTTGATCTGTTCGGCTTCCTGTTTCTGCTCGACGAGAACTCTGTCGCCGAGGGGACGAATGTTGATTTTCTTTGCCATTTTCCCTTTTCTCCTTGATTTTATATTGGGGTTTATAAGGCGTTTGGAATATGAACTCCGCCCGGGTCTCCCCGGACGGAGCGTATCTCACTTATTGTTTGTCGTCATCCACGACTTCGGCATCGACCACATCGCCGTCTTTGGCCTGGCCGGGCTGTGCGCCGGGCTGAGGTCCAGCGCCTGCGCCGGGAGCGCCCTGGGCGCCCTGCTGCTGATAGACGCTCTGACCGATCTTCATGAGCAGTTCTTCGAGCTGCTGCATGGTGGATTTCATGGCCTCGGTGTCATTGGCCTCGACCTGTTTCTTGAGCTGGTCGATCTTTTCCTGGACCGGCTGTTTGACTTCGGCGGGGACCTTGTCACCGAGTTCCTTGAGCTGTTTTTCGGTCTGATAGACCATCGAATCGGCGCGGTTCTTGATTTCGATCTTCTCCTTGGCGGCCTTGTCTTCGGCCTCGTGTGCCTTGGCGTCATCGACCATGCGCTTGATCTCCTGTTCGGAAAGTCCGCTGCCGGCGGTGATGGTGATCTTCTGTTCCTTGCCGGTGCCGAGGTCCTTGGCGGTGACGTTCAGGATGCCGTTGGCGTCGATATCGAAAGTCACTTCGATCTGCGGGATCCCGCGCGGCGCCGGGGCAATTCCGTCCAGACGGAACCGGCCGATGGACTTGTTGTCGGACGCCATATTGCGTTCGCCCTGCAGCACGTGGATGTCCACGGAAGGCTGATTGTCGGCAGCGGTCGAGAAAATCTCGCTCTTGCGGGTCGGGATCGTGGTATTGCGTTCGATCAGTCTCGTGGTCACGCCGCCGAGGGTTTCGATACCGAGGGACAGCGGGGTAACGTCCAGCAGGACCACGTCGTTGACCTGTCCGCCGAGCACACCGCCCTGGATGGCCGCACCGGCCGCCACTACTTCGTCCGGGTTCACGCCCTTGTTCGGTTCTTTGCCGAAAATGCTGGCGGCTTTCTGCTGGATGCGGGGCATACGGGTCATGCCGCCGACCAGGATCACTTCATTGATGGAGCTTTTGCTGAAGCCGGAATCCCTGATGCAGGTTTCGCAGGGGGCGACCGAGCGTTCGATCAGCGGATCGGTGAGCTGTTCGAGCTGGGCGCGGGACAGGGTCTTCTGCAGATGCAGCGGACCGCTCTGGTTCATGGTGATGAACGGCAGGTTGATCTCCGAACTCATGCTGGAGGAAAGCTCGATCTTGGCTTTTTCACCGGCTTCTTTCAGGCGCTGCAGTGCCTGCGGATCGTTGCGCAGGTCCACACCGTTCTCCTTTTTGAATTCATCGGCCAGCCAGTCGATCACGGTACGGTCGAGGTCATCGCCGCCCAGATGGGTGTCGCCGTTGGTGGCCTTCACTTCAAACACGCTGTCGCCGATCTCCAGAATGGAGCAGTCAAACGTGCCGCCGCCGAAGTCATACACGGCGATCGTTTCTTCTTTCTTTTTGTCCAGACCGTATGCCAGAGAAGCTGCGGTCGGTTCATTGACGATCCGTTTCACCTCCAGCCCGGCAATGCGTCCGGCGTCCTTGGTGGCCTGACGCTGCGTGTCGTTGAAGTAAGCGGGGACCGTGATGACCGCTTCGGTGATCTTTTCGCCCAGATAGGCTTCCGCATCGGTTTTGAGCTTCTGCAGGATCATTGCGGAGATCTCCTGCGGGGTATAGGTTTTGTCGGCAACTTTGATGCAGGCATCGCCGTTGCGGCCTTCCACCACTTCATACGGAACCCGTTCGATCTCCGATTTCACTTCCGAATATTTGCGGCCCATGAACCGTTTGATCGAAAAGATCGTGTTCTTCGGATTGGTCACAGCCTGACGTTTCGCGGTCTGCCCGACCAGCCGTTCACCGGTTTTGGTAAATGCAACTACGGACGGGGTCGTATTCGCGCCTTCCGCATTCGGAATTACTTTGAAAGAGGTGCCTTCCATGACAGCCATGCAGCTGTTGGTCGTGCCGAGGTCGATTCCCAGAATTTTTCCCATAATTTCAGTTCCTTTCCTGATGATTAAGGTTTTTTGTTTCAAAAATACGCCTTATCATAAGCATTCCCCATGCCAACTTTTCTGAAATCACAGAAAGTATTTGATTTCAATCAGTTATAAATAAAGCAACATTTTTCAGCCGCAGAAAAATCAGCATTTGGCACAGAAAAAGCGTGTCACACTGAGACACAATGACACACTTTAGAGAAAGGACTTGGTAGACAATAGGACTTATATGGCTTATAAGGCTTATAGAAATCAGAAGCCTCATAGGAGATCATCACGAAATCATTTCTCACAGCAAGAAAAACTGATTTACTTGTTGGAATCATCGGAAGGTCTAGACTGGAGATTTTGCTGTTCCAGTCTGCCCGGAGCCGGTTTCTGCTGCAGATAATTTTCACTGGAAATGATGGAGCGTCCCAGTTCCTTTTCCGTTTCTTTCCTGGCATTCCCGGCGACTCTGCCGCCGCGGCGGGCCACGGATTTATGGCCGGGCATGGTGGTTGGTTTCTCCTGTCTGGAAAGTTCGGTCGTGACCCGTTCGCCGAGCATGGTGAAAATCAATTCCAGATCGGTCATGTGATCGCGGAGGTTCTGGTTCGGCAGGTCCAACCCTTTATATGCCTTGTAGGCGGACGGCGTCATGCCGAACGCCGCTTTGCTGATTTCCGCCGTGAGAATGGCAAAATCCCGGTCTTCGGTGATTCCGCGTTCCTTCCACTCATCGGTCAGATTCTGCCGGATGGCGATGCCGCGCAAACGTTTGTCGATCCAATCCTTGGGATAGCCTTTCTGCTCATAAAGTTCTTTCATGCGTTCCTGGGCCAATTCGGGATTTTCTATCTCCAGCACCCGGTCGTAGCCGACTTGGGCCAGCCATTGTTTGAACGGTTCCGCTTTCGGCGACGGAATGGACTGGATAATGCGAAACAATCCCTTCACATTGGCGCAGTCTGTTGTTCTCATCTTCCCATCAGGCGCAGGAAGCTTCAACCCGTGACAAATTGTCACGACTTGACTGCCCTCCCCTGTGAGCCGCTGTTTTAATTTGCGCCAGTAAGCCCCGGCATCCGTACTGGCAGTCAGAGCCCGGACAACATCAACTACAGAAAAGAACCATTCCTCATTGAACATCACTCTGCGGATACGCTGGTTCTGGAATACGACAAGGGATTTCTTTTCATCGGAATCACTCATTTTATGACCTCTTCATTTTTAATATCCAATCAAACTCACAGCAAGAAAAACGGAGGGGTGTCGAAATCGAAAGTGCGCCATTCGTCTTCTTCGTAAAAGACTTTCATCAGGAACAGACCGCAGGCGGGCGCGGTGTCCTTCGCCATGGAACGGTCTTTGGAAGCCAGCATCTGCCCTACCCTCTGCGGCAGCATCCGTCCGCGTCCGACTTCCAGCAGGGCACCGGTCATGCTCCGGACCATTTTATACAGGAAACCATTGCCGACGAAGCAGAGACAAACCAGCGGACCAAAAGTCTTCAGATCCAGCCGGTACATGGTGCGGACATGGTCCTTTTCCGGAATCAGCTCGACCGTGAAAGCGGAAAAATCGTGCGTGCCTTCCAGACTCTTCATGGCTTCCCGGACGGCATCCAGCTGAGTGAATTCCGGCTGGTAATGACTCCACCGGGAGGTGAACGGGTTCAGGTCGCCGGTATTGACCACATAGATATAGGCTTTGCCTTTGGCGGAAAAACGGGCATTGAAATCGGGCGGGGCATAATCGACGCTCCGGATCCGGATGTCTGGCGGGAGCAGCCGGTTCATCGCCTTTTTGATCTTCCAATCGGGGATATACGGACTTTCCGGAGCTTCGAACGAAACCGCCATACCCTGCGCGTGGACGCCGGAATCCGTGCGGCTGCTGCCCTGGATCCGGATCCGTTCGACGTTGAAAAGATGCGACAGTTTATTTTCGACGACTTCCTGCACGGTGATACCGTTTGGCTGGCGCTGCCAGCCATGATAGGCAGTGCCGTCGAAACTGATTTCCATGCGGAAATTGCGGTTGGGGCGCTCGTCGGTCATTCGATCGGACATTCCAGTTCATGGCGGGCGATCGCGGTATGGATCGCGCCGTGTTTGGTCAGTTCGCTGCGGTAGAGCGTGATCTCCGGAGCGAACGGCTCGGGCAGTTTCGGCATTTCATCGGCCCAGGTCTTGAGCCGTTTCAGGTCCAGGAAACGGGGAGGCCGCTGAAATCTCGCCAGTGTGATATGCGCCTTGAAAGTCCGTGCTTCCGGCGGAAGCCCCAGCACCTGCTGCACCACTGCATCCGCCTTTTCCTTGAGTTCCTCCATGGCATGGGAGCACTGCATGCGCAAGTGGAGACTGGATGCGCGGCGTTCGTTGGGATTGAACCCGTATCCGAGGGTGGTGAAGCGGACCATGCGCTGGTCGGCGAATCCCTGTTCAAAAGCCTCGGTCAGCGGTTCGATCTTGTCCGGAGAGGTATCGCCGATAAACCGGACAGTCAGATGCAGTTCTCTGGCATCATACCAGCGCCAGAACGGCAGTTCCTTTTCATATTGGACGATGGCACGTCCCAGTTCGGACGGCACATGCAGCGCGATAAAAAGACGCTGCGGACCATTGACGATCCTGTTCTTCATCATTCCATACTCCGTTTGCGGTTGTGAAAATCAAAGATCCGGTAGATGTACAGCGCGGAACATGCCACGAATGCGCAGACCACACTCAGAGGCGTCCATTCCGGGAAAGGCAGCAGCATTTCCGGAGAAGAAACAAAAATAAACTGTCCGATCGCGATCAGGACCCACCCGGTCGTCAAAGCCAGATTCTCTCCTGGCTTCCGGTAAGCCCCCTCGCCGATCCGAATGATCCCGGTAAGGATGCAGAAACATCCCAGCAGGACCGAAGCCGGAGCCTGGACAAAAAACAGCATCACCAGCAGGAAACACATTCCCGAATAACTGAGGATATGGAAAAATTGCAGTGAAGGCCGTTCCTGCGTATATTTCCCGATCAGTCCGCCAACGCTCCAGACCAACTGCATCAGACACGATGCCGCAGCATAAGCACTCAGCAGGACCATTACCGATCCGCGTGTTTTGCTGCAGACGATCGCCGAAAGGATCAGGAACAGGATCTCGATGGCGAACGGGAAATTCATCAAAACGATATGTTCCGATTCGGAATCATTCAGCAGACGGGACCGGACCAGCCCCGCGGCCAGCAGGACCCCCAGACCAAACAGGATCGGAAGAATGAAGGATGGTCCGGCCAGACAAACCGCCAGCATGATGCCGAATCCCCATGCCTGGGCGGCATACTCTTCCCAGGAAAGGAGATGCACTTCAGAACGATGGAAATGCGTCCGGGAAAACAGTTTTTTCCGGATCGCCTTCCGGTTGTCGATCAGGAGATACAGCACATACATGGACATCACCACGATCCAGGGGCTGCAGACCGGCGGCATGATCCAGCAGGTCGTCAGGGCACTCAAACCGAACAGCACCAGTGAAATATTCCGGACCGGCGGCAGCAGCGTCCGGACCATCAGTGCGACCATGAGCTCCAGGAAAATGTAGGCGACCACGATACTGAAATCGGTCAGCAGCAGCCCCTCGGCAAAAAGCTGGCCCGTAAAATAAATGAATGAACACAGGATCAATGCATAAACCGAACAGGCCACATATTCCCGGATCTGCCAAACCTTCGGCAGCAGCAGGCCCGTCAACGGGAAAAAGACGAACAGAGGAGTCCAGCTGAACGACATCCACATCAGATACCCTTCCTGGAAGATCAGGCTGACTGCCAGCAGCACCGGCAGCAGCTGAAAAAAAGCGATCATGCGATGCAATACGGTTGCAGGAAGCATCTTGTCATCCGGCAGCAGAAAAGCCGGACGGTTTTCCGGCCGATAAGCGCACCAGACCGCCACCTCGGCAAAAAGGATCAGCGGCGCACCGAAAACCACCGAGCAAGGCATCCGGAAATAGAGGAACAAAGAGAGCATATACAACGGAAATCCGCCGAAAATCAGGATGTCGCAGGAATGGGACCGGTGCGCCAGTTCCCAGCAGCCGCGGATCATGCAGCAGACAGCCGCGAAACCCAGCAACAGGAAAAGTTCCTGCGGCAAATCGAAATAGTAGCTCAACTGCAGCCGCTTCGCCAAATACGAACCGGCCAGCCGGGCATCCAGTGCCCTTCCCCATACCACCAGTTCTCCGGGCAGGACGATCACAAAAGTCAAAATATAAAAAAGTGCCTTGATCACCATGGCAAACGCATCATCCTTTTCCTGTTTCTCCGGCTTCCCGGACCTGTCCTTATAATAGCATCCTTTTTCGATTTGTCAAGAATATCTCCGTCACCACAGGGAACACAGAAACAGGAACAGAGGGATCGTGATAACGGAGCCGACTGTGGAAAACACGATGGACTGGCCCGCAAAATCTTCCGAACCGCCGTACTGACGGACGATCAGAGCCGACGCACAGGAAGCCGGCATCAGCGCGACCACCACGGCAACTTCCATCAGCGGCTTGGCCAGCGGAAGCATTTTCAGTATCAGGACCGTCAGCACCGGCAGGATCACCAGCCGGACCGCCATGGTGTAAAACGCATCATACCGGAATGCCATCAGCCGGACTCCGACCGAGAAGATCGCGCTGCCGGTCAGCATCAGCGACAGCGGGACCGATCCTTTACCGATGTCATAGCACAGGTCCATGACAGACGCGGGGACCGGGATCTCCAGCAGGACAAACGCGATCGCCAGCACCACGGCCGCCATATTGGTCGAACAGAGGTTCCTCAGCGCGAGTTTCCAATCGGCACCTGCCAGCGCAAAGATCCCGCAAGTCCAGAATCCGACCGTCGAACCCACACTCAGCAGGAAAAGATACCCCACCGCTTTCATGCCATACAGGCTGTCCAGCAGGATCAGCGGCAGGAACAGATAGTTGTTGACCGCCGCCAAGTGAACGAAGGTCGCCATCCTGCGGGGTGTTTTTTCCTTCATGCCGTATTGCAGTCCGTATCCGCAGATCATGCCGAACAGCATGATGCCGAAGCCCAGCAGCGGCAGCTGCCAGAATAACGCTCCGTCCTGCCGGGAAAAATTCCGCACCACACTGTAGAACGTGAGGAACGGAGTCATGACGTCGATCACAAACCGGCTGAAATGGGCCGATTCCCGCCGGTCGAAGATCTTCAGGCGCATCGCCAGCGCGCCCAGTCCGAAAAAACAGAAGATCTTGAAGATCCCGATCAGGATTTTGACCATCAAATCCATGATTCAGTCCGAAGTCAGACTTTCCGTTCTTTCGCCAGTTTGTCAGCCATCTGCTTCAGCGCCACCAGGTCCAGTTTGCCGCTTCCCAGCATGGGCAGCGATTCCACATGGTAGAAATTCGATGCTTTCGGAATCCAGAGATTGGTGATGTTGGAAGCGCGCATTTCCTCCACGATCTTTTCCGGAGGAATGGAAAGATTCGTATAAAACACCACCAGCGCCTCGCCTTTGGACGGATCGGGGATACTGGAAACCGCCGCGGTTTTCTCTTCCTGATGAAGGATCTCGTTGATCGCACATTCCACCAGTTCGTGCGGGACCATTTCGCCGCCGATCTTGCTGAACCGGGACAACCGTCCGCAAAGCGTGATATATCCATCGCTGTCCATCCTTCCGATATCGCCGGTATTGTACCAGCCGTTCTGAATGGCCTGACGCGTCAGTTCCGGTTCGCCCAGATACCCCTGCATGACGTTCGGCCCCTTGATCACCAGCAGACCTTCCGTATCCGGCGGCAGCGGTTTGCGGGTGACCGGATCGACGATCCGGGCACAGATCCCCGGCATGGCCGGTCCGATACTGCCCTTCTTGCCGGCGATTTTCCCGAGGTCCAGCACGGAATTGCCGATATTGATCGCCACGATGGGGGAAAGTTCCGTGCAGCCGTAGCCTTCGATCAAAGCCCGTTCGCCCTTCGCCGCCTGGTCAAACCGTTCCGTAATATCCATGCGCAGGCGTTCCGCGCCGGCCACGGTCAGACGGATCTTGGCAAAAATTTCCGGATCGCAGCGCCGCAGATACGACTGGATGAAAGTCGGCGTCCCCAGCAGAATAGTCACGCCGAAATTCAGACAGGCCTTGGAGACCGCGTTGCAGTCCAGCGGACTGGTCACATACACAACTTTGCTGTTGATCATCAGCGGCATCCAGAGCGCGGTCGTCAGACCGAAGGCATGGAAGATCGGCAGCGTTCCGAGGATCACATCCTTATTGGTCCAGGACATGACCTTGATGAAGGAATTGATGTCGCTGTTGAAATTGTGATGCGAAAGCATGACGCCTTTCGGGATGCCGGTCGAGCCGCTGGAAAAGAGCACGAATGCCGTGTTCATCACATCCCGGTGCGTTTCCGGGGAAATCAGACTCATGAATTCCTGATGCGGCAGCAGCAGCGCCAGCAGGAACATTTTGATCTTGTCGAATTTCGTGACCGTTTTGGCGATGTCTTCCAGAAACACCATTTCCGGCATGGGCTCGAATTTGATCTTTTCCAGGAACTTCCGGCTGGTGATCACATGGGTGATGGAAGCTTTTTTGATGGCATGTCTCAGCGCATCACGCCCGGAAGTGAAATTCAGCACCGCGGGCACTTTGTCCGCCATGAGGATCCCCACGCAGGAAACCGCGGCCGCACAGCAGTTGGGCATCATGATCCCGACATAACGGCATTCCGGGGAAACCATGTCACGGAATTTCCGGCTCAGGACTGCGGCACCCACATAGACCTGAAAACTTTTCAGCGTCTTTCCGCCGTAATCGCACATCAGCGCCCGGAACGGATGCCGTTTGGCATTTTTCGCCAGCTGATAATGCAGCGTGCGTTCCGTGTTGCGCGGAGTCATTTCCGTTTCCGCGCCCAGTTCGGAAATGGTCTGCCGCAATTCGAACGGAGTCATTCCTTCCGGGATCGGATCGCCGAAGGTGACCGAAGCCGGATATGGGATCTCGCGCGGGATGCGGAATTTCAATTTCCCATAATAATAACTGAAAATACTGCCCCACATCATGCCGATCCGCACCGGGATCACCGGCACCTTCCGATCTTCCGGCAGCATCACACTGTAACCTGCGGAAAATTCATCCATCAATCCATTGCGGGTGATCTTCCCCTCCGGGAAAACACAGACCACTTCCCCATCCCGTAAAGTCTGACGCACTGTCTCCATCATGGTTTTCAGCCGTTTGATGCCGCGCGGGACTTCGATGAAGCCCAGGAACCGCGCCAGCGGATACAGGAACGGGATCCGGTAATAATCTTCGTGCATCAGGAAATGGACCCGGCGCGAGGTGCAGGCGCTGATCAGCAGATTGTCCACAAACGAGGAATGGTTGGAGACCATCAGCACCGGACCATACTGCGGGATCTTTTCCATACCGATGATCTTCACTTTCAGCAGCAGATGGGTCAGGATCAGGATAAAGGTCCGGAACAGCAGCTCCGGAAGCAGCAGCACGCCGACGATCACGCCAAGCAAAGTGATCCCGGCAAACGCCTTGAACAGTTTGGCCGGATCGAAAGCCGGCAGCTGGGCCGCTTTCAGCCATTCCGGCAGGATCTGGGAATTTTCAGGCGCGGAACCGGCTGCCAGCAGAAGGAGAAGGAAAGAAAAAAACAGCATGGAAGCAAACGAAAGCAGATTGTCCACCGCCAACGCGGCTCCGCGTTTCTGCGGATTGACCCACTGCTGGAAATATGCCCGGAGCGGCACAATGAAAAATCCGCCGCAGATCCCGGCCAGGATCAGTTCCGCCAGCAGATAGACATGAACCACAAACGAGGGCTGGGAAGGAACCGGCGGCCACGCCGGTCCGGGATGTCCGCCCGCCAGGAACAGAAACAGCGCCAGACCAATTCCCGAGGGAAGCACAAAACCCAGTTCGACCCTTTTCCCGGAACACAGACCGCACAGGAAACAGCCCAGGCCCATGCCGATGGCCGGGGCAAGCAGAAGGGCACACAGTTCCGCTTCGCCCGATTTCAGCACGAATTTCGCATACAGGATGATCAAAGTCTGGATCACCACTCCGACCGAACAGAAGAAAGCATCCCCGAGCGCCGTGACCCAGAGAGCCCGTTTTTCCGTCAATCCCCGCCAGCCTTCCCGGAAACTGTTCAGAGCACCACGGTTCTGCCGCGGACGTCCGCCCGAGGGGATCACGGCGAATGCGGCCAGGAATCCGAAAATGGCAAACAGGCAAAGCAATTCGCCGCAGCGGGTGAAATTCTTTCCGCTCCAGGCCCATACCACCGGTGCGGTCCCAGCGCCCAGGATCGCGGCGATGAATGTCAGCATCCCGCTTAATCCGTTGGCACGGGAAATCTCCGCTTCCGGAAAAGTTTCCGGCAGGGATCCATTATAGGCAGGGCTGAAGAACGCCGATTGCGCGGTCATCAGGAACATCACACCCAGCAGAGGCCATACACCCCAGGAAGCGAATTTGATGAAACAGAAGGTGCCGATCAGCATGACCGCGAACTCCGCAGCCTTGGAAAGGATCAGGATACTGCGTTTCGGCATCGTGTCCGCCAGCAGACCGGCCATGGCGGGAAGCAGGATAAACGGCATCACGTAGGCCGCGGTCAGCAGGAACATGAATGCGGCACTTTCAAAATAGCCCGGCATTCCATTGAATACGATCAGGACCACAAACATTTTAAATGCATTATCATTGAACACGCCAAAAAACTGGGACAGGACCAGCGGCGTGATCCGTCGGGCATAACTTTCTTTCATCATTTCAATACACCTTCCATTCTTGAATTAACTGACACTCCGAGTCATTTCCCTTTTTGGTTCTTCTTCGGAACCGGGATCAGCAGCTTCTGTCCTGCATAGATCACCGGTTTCTTCATCTTATTGACCGTCATAATGTCCTTGACCGAAACATGATACGCTTTGGCCAGTGCATTCAGGGTCGTTCCTTTTTCCACCACGTGTTCCACCAGTTCCACCGGATCGTCCTTTTCATCCGGAGCCGGACGGACGGGCTTCTCGGGCGCCGGAGCCGGTTTGGACAATTTATCCGCCAGCTGGTTCAACTGGTTTTTCCGCACTTCGGCATCGGCAGCGATCTGCTTGCGGAGGGAAGCGATCTCCGCGGACAAGGCCCGAACATCATTTTCCAGACGGGCCGTCCGCTGTTTCAAATCCGCATTGGAGGCGGTCAGCATGGCATTTTCATCCTGCATGCTGCGGACCTGCTGAGCCAGACGCCCCACCAGATTCTCATAATACCGGGCAGCATCCTGCGGAGTGGCAAACGAACCGCGGGAACCGGCGGAGGCCCGCTGCTGGGCATACAGCCCGGGGACCAGAACCGCGGCCGCGATCCCTGACAAAATAAAATTCCGAACCTTCATCCTCCGATTCTCCTTTCTTTTCCGCGGACCTCAATCGTCATCCTTCTCATCCAGGATGCTCTTTCCCGCGGTGATATCACGGGTCTGCTCTTCCAATGCATACGACATGAACGGCAGATCCTTGATCTCTTCATAATCCATATCGCGGCGGGCACGCCGTCCGCCGCTCAAAATCACAGTCCCGACATCCCGGTTGACCACCAGACGCGGCGTGGAATCCGATTTGATCCGTATCTCTTTTTTTTCCAGCTTGCCCGACACATCATACTGGTAAAAAGCAAAAACCTTCGGACTGGCCGCGATCAGCAGATTCAGGCGGCTGAGGTCATCCACCGCACATTGCGGCTTCAGATCCTTGCCGAGATCCAGTCCCAGACGGCGGACCAGATACACCTTTTCCTTGTCCTCGATCCTCAGGACATAAATGAAATGATCCCCGGTATTGTAGGAAATCACCCGGTATAAACGGGTGGGGATCGTCTTTTTGTCCTTTCCCAGCAAGTATTGCGGAACACCCACCACACTCTGCCAGATATTATTCCCCTTCACCACGGAAAACTGGACCGTGTTGGATTCGTATGCGGATTTCAGCTGCGGATGCGAGATCACCGCCTTGACCGAATAATTTCCCAGACGCCGGAGATCATAGAACCGGCAGATATTGCAGGTGAACACCCTCGTTGCGCCCGACTGGAGGATCGCACCCTTCAGCGGAGGAGTCTCTTTGCCCTTCGGCATGATATAGCGGCCGGAACCGGGCATGTTGATCTCGAACCGCAGCGTTCCCCGCAATCCGGCATTCTCCCCGAATGCCAAAGGATGACCGCTGAAATTGCGCATGGTCACCTTCACGTAAACCGGCTCATACTGAAGGAAATGCAGCTGGGAAACTTCGATCCGGAGCCCGATCTGCGCCGAAACCGGCAGCAGCGGGAACAAAACAAATACCGTTACCAGCAATCTGAACAGGATCCTGTTTTTTCTCATGCCTTTTCCTCCTTCCGTCTCATAAGTTCAAAGACCTGCCCGGCCACGGCCTGCGGCGATACCGCATGATGACACTCCACCGTATCGCAATGTTTGCGCAAACAGCCAAGACAGTTCAATTCCGGCCGGATCACCCGGCTGTTCCGGCTGTAAGGACCGGTCAAGACCGGATCCGTGGGACCGAACAGCGCCGCGACCGGAGTCCCGACCGCCGCCCCCAGATGCATCGGCCCGCTGTCGTTGCACAGCAGCAGGTCCGCTCCCCGGATCAGTTCCGTCAGTTCTCCGGGCGAAGTCCGGCCGCACCAGTTCAGCAGACGCACATCCGGTCCGGCCGCAACGGCCATTTCTCCCAATTCCCGCTCGGCTGGACTGCCCAGCAGCAGAAAACTCCGGTCCGGCAGTTTTTCCGCCAGCAGCCGGGCACAGGCAGCAAAAAACTCCGGCGGCCACTGCTTGGTCTCCCACCGGGCGCCGGGCGCAATGACAATATAACGGCGGTCCGTCAAGCCGGCATCCGCCAGCAGCCGCTTCGTTTTTTCCGCATATTTTTCCAGCAAGGGGAAAACATAATCCGGCGGGATCTCCTTCAAACCGGAAAACTCCCGGATCATCGCACAGTTTTTCTCGACTGCATGTCCGTGTTTTTCCGGGAAATGCAGCTTTTTCCGGTAACAGAATCCGGCAAGCTTTTCCCGCGGTTCCGCCGGACCGTATAACGTTCCGCCTTTGGCCAGCACTCCCACCAGCGCACTCCGGAACAATCCCTGCAGATCGACTACCGCATCATAGCGTTCTTCCCGGAGTTCGCGCAGCAAACTGCGGAAAGCGGGAAAAAAAGAGGAAAAACGGCCCAATTCCTTCCGGCGGAATAAAATTTTCCTCCGGATCCCAGGCAGATAATCCAGCAGTTCGGCAAACGCGGGATGGATCACCCAGTCCACCGTCCACGACGGCTCCGACGCAAGCAATGCGTGGACCGCAGGAAAGGCATGGACCACATCTCCCATGCTGCTTGGCTTGATTATCAATACCTTTTTCATCGCCCGCTGCTCAAAGATCAAACTGCTGTCAGATGCCTAATGCCAAACGGGAAGACAACCGTTCCGGCAGTCCGGCAGCAATGATTTTCGCCTGGGCAGATTCAATATCGTAAGGAAGCCGATACCGGGTCACCGTCTTCAGATCCGAATCGTAAACGGCAAAAGAGGCGCGGGGATCTTTGTTCCGCGGCTGCCCGACGCTTCCCACATTCAAAAGATATTTATGCCCCGCATCCAGGGACAGGCTGACCGAATCCGCCCGTTTGAAATGAGATTCCGGCGTATTCCGGGATTCCCAGTCCGTCAGACATTCGATCATCCGGTCGGAAAACGAAATGATCGGTTTCTTGCAGAATCCGATCGGAACATGCGAATGTCCGATAAAGCACAACGGGGTGAACTGATAGGAAAAATTATCCGCCGCATGGTGTTCATCAAATATGTATCCCCAGCTGTCCGGACTGTCAAGCGTGGCATGCACAGCAGTGATCAGCGTCCCTTTCAGAGTCTGCCGCATCGGCAGCCGGGAAAGCCATGCACGGTCTTCCGGGGTCAGCTGCGATTTCGTCCAGATCACAGCGGCACGGGCATGCGGATTGAATCCTTCGATCGCATTGTCGGCACCCGCAACATATTCATCATGATTGCCTTTCACCGCACAGACCAGCTTCAAAGTCCGCATCAGATCAAGACATTCCTTCGGATTGGCATTGTATCCGACGATATCCCCCAGGGAGATGAATTCATCCACCCCAAGTTCTTTGCATTTATCCAGGACGACTGACAATGCCTCCAAATTCCCATGTATGTCGCTTAAAATTGCGTATTTCATATTTATTATATCCTTATCACAGCCTGCAGGAATATGTTTTTCTGACATATCAATATAATTCCACTTTCATAAATCGCAAGGAAGAAAGGGAATTTTTATCCCGAAAATGCAGAAAAAAGTTTGCCGCAGTCCTTGCGATCCCGTTTTCCCGCTTGATACGGAAAAACAGAACCGGACGGACAGGGACAATACCTGCACGGCTGAAAGTGATTTAAAACTGTTTTCAATGAAAGCCGCTGTTGTTCAATATGATCCGCGGCTTTTTGAAACAGGTCCGATGTCATGCACATGGGATTGCCCCGTCAAAAATTATCCAGCGGAAAATGTGCCATCGGCTCATATTTTGAAAAATCCTCTGGTCCAATTTTTTTCGCTGCAATAAAAAACAGAAAACACATAATTTTTCATGCTCCAGGCTTGACAAACAGCAAAATATCATCTAATTTACAAACAAATTATAAATTGGACGAAAAAAAGAGAGTTGAACATGTATATTCGACGTCATTTGCAGAAGACTTTTGAAGCAGCAGTCCATTTTTTCCCGGCGCTGTTGCTGACAGGACCAAGGCAGGTCGGGAAAACCACATTTTTGCGGCATATTGCTGAATCCGGCAGGAAATACGTGACTTTGGACGATATTTCGCTGAGAAATCTGGCAAAAGAAGATCCCCGTGCATTTCTTCAGCGGTTCAGTCCTCCTGTGCTGATTGACGAGATCCAGTATGCTCCGCAATTGCTGCCTTTCATCAAGATTGCCATTGATGAGCAGAGGTTCCGTGAACCGGAAAAGGCAGCCGGCATGTTCTGGCTTACCGGCTCGCAGCGTTTCCCTCTGATGAAAGGAGTCTTGGAATCCCTTGCCGGACGCATCGGCATCTTCGAAATGCCGGGATTATCTCAGTCGGAAATTGCCGTGCGTCCGAATATACGGTTCATTCCGGACAACGTTCGGAATGATGTACTGGGTGAAACCGCTGGTAAGCTTTTCAACCGAATCTGGACAGGCTGTTTTCCCGAAGTTCTTCACGCATCGCAACAGACAAGGGAGCTTTTTTATTCCAGTTACGTGACCACCTATCTTGAGCGGGATATCCGCAGTCTGACAAAAGTGCATGACCTGGAAAAGTTCTATAAATTTCTCTGTTCATGTGCCGCCAGAACGGGTCAACTGCTGAACTACAGTGAATTGGGGCGGGACGCAGGTGTGGACAATGTCACGGCATCAAATTGGCTGTCTCTTCTGGTTTCTTCACGAATCATCTATCTGCTCCAACCTTATACGAATAATCTGACTTCCAGATTGGTAAAAACCCCGAAACTGTACTTCCTCGATACTGGGCTCTGCTCGTATCTCACAAGATGGCCCACGCCGGAAACTTTGGAATCCGGTGCAATGAACGGAGCTTTTTTTGAGACATGGTGCATCTCTGAAATCCTGAAGACCTACTGGAATGAGGGAGTTGCCGATCCGAAATTCTTTTTCTACCGAGACAAGGATAAGAAAGAGATTGATCTTCTCCTTGAATCTGCGGAAGGGATTTACCCGGTTGAGTTCAAAAAAAGTTCCATGCCGAAAGCAGACGATGTCAAACATTTTTCGGTGCTCGGAAATCTCAAGATTCCCCTCAGAAAAGGCGCATTGGTCTGCAGTTGCCCAGATGTCATGCCGCTTCCGAACCGGGATGTTATTTGCATTCCCGCATCCCTGATTTGAATCATGGTTTCAATCAAGCTTAACGACCGAGACGTTATTCCGCTTGATACGGAAAAACAGAACCGGACGGACAGGGATATTGCCTGATACAGGATGCAGCTGCACTTTTTTTTGATTTTCGTTGCGGTTTCCGGTTGAAAACCATGCCGGATATGATATTTTACCGCATCAGGGAATTTTTTTCACGCATAACATTATAGAAAGGTTGCAAACATGAATGCGAAAGAATTGCTGGAACAGCTCCATCAGCGGCTGGTCAGTTTCAATGCGGTCGAACGTAAAGCCGCAGTCCTGGAATTCAAGGAAAAATTCGACCAGACTCCGGAAGCATCCTCCCCCGAAAGCACGGCATACAATCTCCACTGCCATACCTTCTTCTCCTTCAACGGCTACGGATATTCGCCATCATACCTGGCCTGCTGGGCAAAAACGGAAAGGCTCTTCGCCGTCGGGAAAATCGAATTCGATGTGCTGGACGGCGCGGAAGAATTTCTGGATGCCGCCCGGCTGCTGGGACTCCGCGCCGCCTGCGGTGTGGAAAGCCGTGTGGTCATCCAGGAATTTTCCGACAAAGTGATCAATTCACCCGGTGAACCCGGGATCGCGTACCATCTCGGGATCGGATTCACCAGTGCGGAGATCCCCGCCGAACAGGCGGACTTCCTGAACCGGATGAAAAAAGCCGCGTCCGACCGCACCCGCGGGATCGTCGGACGAGTCAATCCGGCACTTTCTCCGCTGGAACTGGATTTCGACACCGAAGTACTGCCGCTGACCCCGGCGGGCAATGCGACCGAACGGCATGTCTGCGCCGCGTATGCCGCCAAGGCCGCCAAAATGTTCCCCGGAGAAGCCGAACGCGCCGAATTCTGGGCGTCAAAACTCAATATCCCGCTGGAAGATGCGAAAAAACAAATCTCCAATACCGTCAAACTGGAAGGCACCATCCGTTCCAAGATGATGAAAGCGGGCGGTCCCGGCTATGTCAAGGCCGATCCCGCTTCATTCCCCGCCTTGAAGGCCATGAATGATTTCACCATCGCCTGCGGGGCCATTCCGAGCATAGCCTGGCTGGACGGACTTTCCGCCGGCGAAGCCGATCCGGACGCGCTGCTTGACCTGCATGAATCCTATGGCTGCGCCTTGTTCAATCTGATCCCCGACCGCAACTGGAACTTTGCCGATCCGGAAGTGAAAGCCAAAAAGGTCGCCGCCATGCACAAGATGATCGACTGCTGCGTGCGCCGCCATATCCCCGTTTTCGTCGGAACGGAAATGAACGCTTTCGGACAAAAGCTGGTGGATACCTTCACGGAACCGGCCCTTTTCAAATATATGGATGTGTTTCTGGAAGGAGCCGCCATCGTTACCGCGCATACGATCCTCGCACCGCAGGGCCGGGGTTTTCTCAGCGAATGGGCCAGGAAACAGTTCGGCAATGACCGCAAGGCCCGCAATGAATGGTTTGCCGAATTCGGCAGAAAAAATCATCTGAATTGAATCATACCATGAACAAGCAGTGGAACAATGCACGGATCTGGCTGGAAGTCGATCTGGAAACAGTCAGGAACAACTTTGCCAAAATCAGAAAGGCGGCGGCTCCGGCGGAAACGCTGGCCGTGATCAAGGCCAATGCCTACGGACTGGGCGTCAAACCGATCGCGCAATGTCTGCTCCACGCGGGCGCCGCAGGGTTCTGTGCCGCCACCTTGGAAGAAGCGCTGGAGCTGAAACCGTTCGGGAAACCGGTCCAGATCCTGGGAGCACTGCTGGACGCTGAACGGGAAGAGGCGGTCGCATCCGACCTGATCCTCGGCATTTACGACCGCGAAAGCGCGGAAAAAATCAGTGCCGAAGCGGTCCGGCAGCAAAAAACCGTTGAATGCCATTTCAAACTCGATGTCGGCATGGGACGACTCGGGATCCTGGCACGTGATGCGGTCCGGACCATCCCGGAGATCGTTCGTCTGCCAAATCTGAACTGCTGCGGGATCTATGCGCATTTCCCCGCGTCGGAAAACGGAGAAAGCCAGGAAAATCTGGCGCAGATCGGATCTTTCCTTGCCGTCATCCGTGCTTTGCAGGAAAAAGGGATCTCCTTCCGGAAGATCCACATGGCAAACAGCGACGCGATCAATCATCTGCCATCGGTCCGGCGGCCTCCGTTCACGCATGTCCGGGCGGGGATCGATCTCCACGGTTCCTTCTCCGGAGGAAAGGACGGATTGGATCTCAAACCGGTGTTTTCCTTGAAATCCCGTCTGGCGGCTCTCCGCAGGCTGCCCGCGGGACATGGGATCGGGTATTGTTCCACCTGCCGGCTGGAAAAAGATACGCTGGTCGGAGTGGTCACCGCGGGGTATGCCGACGGTCTGCCTTTGGCGCTCTCCAATCGCGGGAGAATACTGGTCCGCGGGAAATCCTGTCCGATCCTCGGCCGCATATCCATGGATTATATGACCGTTTCGCTGGAAGCGTTCGGAGACTGCCCGCCTCCGCCCGGCTCGGAAGTCACCCTGATCGGCACAGAAAACGGCAATTCCGTCACCGCGGAAGAATGGGCTGCGATAAAAGGAACTCATCCTTATGACATTCTGTGTTCGTTCGGGCCCCGGGTGAAACGGTGTTATACCGGAACAGAAAAATAACAGGAGGAAAGATACGCCATGAAAAAAACTTTTCTGAAAAAAACAGCTGTAGTCCTGCCGTCCGTCATGTTGGGCATGTTATGTGCCTGCATTCGTTCCGATTACCAG
>Ga0256405_10002919_pt1 | contig 37035 bp, 31 predicted proteins | sample RumenRJG_02DNA_FD_189096 | JGI IMG/M metagenome (GOLD analysis project Ga0256405, IMG submission 189096) | Bovine rumen microbial communities from Lethbridge, Alberta, Canada - RJG_02 | ecosystem: Host-associated > Mammals > Digestive system > Stomach > Rumen | place: Canada: Alberta...
CTGAAGTGCTATACTAATGTTGTAACAGTAGTGGCTAATAAGATATAATAAATCTTACAAGGAAAAGAGGTAAATATTATGCCACAAAGTTACACACCAGAATTTAAAAAGAAGATTGTTCGTCTTCATATTGAAGAGGGACGCACTTACAAAAGCATCACCGCTGAGTATGGCGTATCTAAAGCCAGCATTTCCAAGTGGTGTAGCGAATTCAGTAAAGAATGCCAAAATCAAGCCGATTCAAACGAAGGAGTTAAAACCGAACTCGATCTTATGAAGGAGAATCTCCGTCTCCGAAAGGAATTGGAAGAAGCAAAAAAGGAAAATCTCTTCCTAAAAAAAGCAGCGGCATTCTTTGCAAAGGAAATCGATTAGCGGCTTATCGGTTTATTGAAGAACATCATGAATTATTCGGCCTGCGTTGGCTCCTGCGACGCTTGGGCCTGTATCCTAACGCCTACTATAACTATCTCAAGCATCGGAAAGCAGATTATCTTTCCCACAAGGCGGAGGTTCATGCGCAGATCCGGGAGATATACCATTCGCACAATGGAGTGGACGGATACAGAAGCATGAAGGTCTATTTGGAGCGTAAAGGATACCGTTATAGCATGACCACAGTTCACAAATACATGAATACAGAGCTAGGTTTGCGTTCCATCGTCCGTCCCAAGAAGCCGGGATATGAGCATGGAAAAGCCCATAAAGTCTTTGATAACAAAATTAATCAAGACTTTACTGCGCCCCAGATCAATCAGAAATGGTGTACCGATTTCACCTATCTATTTCTGAGTAATCATGAGGTGCGTTACAACTGCACTATCATTGATCTGCATGATCGAAGTGTGATTGCCAGCATAACAGACAACAAAATTACCAGTGATCTTGCAATTCGTACGTTGCAGAAAGCATTGGAATCACAGCCGACCATTAAGGGAGAATTGATTCTACATAGCGATCAGGGATCCCAATTTACATCAAAAGCATTTGTTGAGTTTTGTGAATCCGTCCATGTGACTCAAAGTATGAGCAAAGCGGGCTATCCATATGATAATGCACCGATGGAAAGGTATTATAACACGCTGAAAAACGAGTGCATTAATCTATACGAATTCAAAACAGAGGATGACTTATATCGTGCGGTTGAGGAATTCGCATATGTCGAATATAACCATGTCCGTCCTCACAGTTTCAACGGGTATCGTACTCCTTATCAGGTGCGCATCGCATAAAATGCGATATACCGCCAGATTGGATTGCTTGATAACCCAATACTGGGGGTGCCTGATCATGTCAAGGACAAGGCCGCACCAGCGGTGCGGAGCATCCTTTGTTGTGGTCAAGCTTTTTTGTAACATTTGTGGCTAAATAATTCATTGGATTGTTGCTCGGATAATACCGGAGTTTCCAGTGTATGTAAAGGATGCTTCGCACCGCCTTTGGCGGCCTTGTCCTTGACATACACTGAAAGCTCCTGTGAAGAATAATCAAGCAATCCAATCTGGAACTGTATCGCATTAAGCGATTCTAGCCTGATAAGGTGTTAAATAACCATTGAAGCTGTGAGGTCGTACATGATTGTATTCAACATATGCAAACTCCTCTACAGCCTGATACAAAGCTTCCTCGGTATCATATTCGTACAGATAAATCAGTTCACTTTTCAAGGTGTTGAAATATCTCTCCATTGGTGCATTATCATACGGATATCCGGCCTTACTCATACTCTGGGTCACATGAACCGATTCGCAAAACTCTACGAATGCTTTAGAAGTAAATTGCGACCCTTGATCCGAGTGTAGGATTAATTCTCCTTTAATTGCCGGCTGCGATTCCAGCGCCTTCTGCAAGGTACGGATAGCAAGATCACTTGTGATATGCCGGTCTGTTATGCTGGCAATGACGCTTCGATCATGCAGATCTATGATTGTACAGTTGTATCGTACATCATGGTTCTCCAAAAACAAATAAGTAAAATCTGTACACCATTTTTGATTGATTTCATCTGCCGAAAAGTTCTGTTGTATTTTGTTTTCAAATACTTTATGTGGTTTACCATGCTCATAGTCCGGCTTCTTCGGGCGGACTATAGATTTCAGCCCAAGTATTGAATTCATATACTTGTGGACAGTTGTTGTGCTGTATGAGAAGCCTTCGCGTTCCAGATATACCTGCATACTACGATATCCATCTACACCATGGTGTTTATGATAAATATCTGAGATTTTTGACAGAGTTTTCTCGCGCATGGCATAGTAATCCGCCTTCCGATGTTTTCGGTAGTTGTAATAAGCATTTGGACAGATATCAAAGCGCCGCAGAAGCCAACGCAAGCCAAATTCATTATGATGTTGTTCGATAAATCGATAAGCCTCTAATCGATTTCCTTTGCAAAGAATGCCGCTGCTTTTTTTAAGAAGAGATTTTCTTTTTTTGCCTCTTCCAGTTCTTTTCGTAACCGGAGATTCTCTTTCATAAGCTCCATTTCGTTTGGAGTATCTGGATTTGAGAGGGCTTTCTCCTGGCATTCTTCGCTGAATTCTCTACACCACTTGGAGATGCTGGCTTTGGATACGCCATATTCCGCAGTGATGCTTTTGTAGGTGCGTCCTTCTTCTTCATGAAGACGGACAATCTTTTTTCTAAATTCTGGAGTGTAAGTTTGTGGCATAATAATTCCTTCTTTCTTTGATAGATTGATTATATCTTATTAGCCACTACTGTTACAACGTTAGTATAGCACTTCATCAAGGTGCTTTGCATCCGTTACCATCTGTTCAATCTTCTTATATACCTTGCTGCCATCATTATAGTAAGAAAGCGAAACCTCGCCATTTAAAACATGGATTGCCGCACTAGTAATAAAATAGTCTGCCGCAGCACTCCCTGCGGAATACTTTGAAGTATAGCAGGTACCGTTTAAGGTTCTCGCACCATTTACCAGGCAAAAAAGTAATCTGCGCCTTAATCTTTCCTCCGGCTGTTACCGTACCGCTGGTGGTGTTCTTGTTAAGATCCATACAGTAGACCAGATGGTTCTTGTACTTCCCACTTTCGGAAATATACTTGATCCCGGTTCTGTGACCACAATACCCTGCATAGCCGGAATAGGAGACCTTCATGGAATCCTTGTTATCATCCGCCGCATTTGCCGTTACTGCAGGAAATGCCATACCGATTGCAGATGCCAGCGTGCTTCCAAGAGCCCTTATCGCCCCACCTTGCGGGATTTTCACCTCAGAAGTAGATAATTCCTTTACAGAAGCAGTCTCAGATACTCCATCCGCACCTGTCCCAGGGTCTATTCCTTCTTCAATCAGTTCAATATCCTGGTCCGCATCAAGCTTGATCGTAAAGGTTGCAGTGTTACTTTGGATACTTTCAATCTCGCCTATGGAAAGGGGAAGCTCTTCTATTGCTCTTTCATCCCCTACAAGGGATTCTTCATAAGAATCTGTCCCTTCATCCGGCTCAGTACCGGTATCTGCTGCCGCCACTCCCAGGCTCTGCCCAAAACATGAAACGGACATAAGGACAGCCATAAGAAATGCCAGCGGCTTTTTTAAGTTCTCTGTTTTCATAATCTCATCCTTTCTAAATACTTATAACAGGCTCTTTGTTTCCCGCCAATATCCCCCAAAACGTCAGACCATTCCGGAGAAAAAAATAAGGGACACACCACAATCGGCATGTCCCTTACCCATAAGTCTGCGCCTGCGTCAGACTTCCCCTATTTGATTGTTACTCTTTTCATTTACTCCTCCTTTTATGCCATTGCCTTCCACATGTACATAAGCATTCTTACCAGTCGCTTCACGTAAATCACCTCCTCTCCTACTCGTCTTCGCTCCAACTCATGACCTGCGAAAGTACGTTGTCATACTGCACAAGTGTTTTGGAAATATCCTCACCTGTATTTGCGTCATTCTCTTCTGACTCAGGTTCTATAGCTTTATCAGCTGAAACACCCCTTTGCATTGCTGGTGGAAATTCGCTTCTGTTAGCCAAAGGCGTAAGCATCATTCCACCCAAAAACTTTACAACATCCTGATACAGTTCCGTCTTTATCGAATCTGAAATCCTTGCAATCCTATCATCAAGTTCATCCTTTGTCACAAACTCCTGCTGCTTCTCTTTTTGTTCTTTGACCGCTGCATTTGTAAGATTACCGCTTTCTATGGCATCAATATAAAATGCAATGGCGTTCATAATAAAATGGCTCTTTGACTTATGCACATCCAAGTTCAAGTCGTCCAACGTATCAAGAATCCGCATATGCTCCGGATTATCATAGCTGAACCGGATTGGAATTCTTCTGCAATCATTCTTCCCCATATCGCATTCCTCCATCAGGCTGATTTCTTCTGTGCCAGATACAGATTAGCAAGCGTCTCATATCCTATGGCATTAGCCTTGATGTCTTCGATATAGGAAATATTTCTCTGCTGTATCCCCGCATAATGCTTCATCAAACCGGCTCCACCTCCTACAAAGGTGATCGGTGTTGTCTTAACATTGATACCACTCTCTGCAATAATCCGAAAGACAGATTTCGTATATTTTGCAATCTCCTTTTTGATGATGTCGATGTACTCCGGATCGAGATTTGCATCCCCTTTTATCATAACCTCCCGGATCATACATTCATCAATCTTTGAATTCATCTTGCGTACACAAGCCTCATCAATCTTTCTCATGCAGGTAATGATTCCGTTCGGATCGGATCCGCTGCTGGATTCATCCGGCGCCCGGTCAATGATCTTAAGTGTGTCTATTGTCCATGAACCGATATCAACAACGTATTCCTGTCCGGTCATGGACGGAAGCTTTTCTACCACTGCACCATAGCACTGCGGATAAATAAAAACCTTGTCTATTACTGCCGTGTACTGTGTCTTTTCATAACGAAAGCGAACCATGTGGTTCTTGTTAAGGTAGTTCATAAATGCTTTTCTCTCTGCTCCAAATCTTCCGATTGGGAGTCCGGCCGCAAGTGCAATATGTGCTTCCTTCAAGCCCCTGCACTTAAACTCCTTTGCGATGGCTGCCAGCGTCAAAAGATAATAGTTTTCATTACAAACCTTATCCTCCTGGACCTTTAGCCGTTCGCCTCCGATTCGGTAATACTTACCGTTGTACTCCAAGATGTTGTCCCACACCATCGGTTCTCCTCCCAGCTCACCTACACCTGACACAAAGCAGGAATTACGTGTCTTAATGTGGCTCCAGCCGTGATCAATACCGATTGCTATTACTTTGTCTACCATTTTTACCAGTCCTCCTAATTCTGAATATATTTTTCTTGGGTTTCTGAGTGAATGGTCAGTACAATCTGTACCTCTTGCAGGATATTCACTCATGTAAGCATTTCCAAGATTTGCAGGAATGGATATGCTTAGATCAATAAACATCCGAAATCATAAAAATTCGTGTTCTCTCGACATAGCTACGACCTTGTGGGTCATATTTTTTCGGTGCCTTACTCAAAGCTCCTCACAAATCGCCAGTTCCCCACTGTTATTGCCTTTGGCTCACAGCTTCGATATTCCAACCTCTCTGTATTCATCCGATTTTACATCATCGGTAGCTCCGGCTTAGGCTAACGGTCTTTACATGAGCAGCCACAAAGTGACCGACCTTCATCGCCGTACCCCGGTGCGTCCCATATAGGGTCAAAGAAATCTTCCAGCTATGCCTACTATGAAATGCTACACATCTATATTAGATAATCCATCCGAATGTCATCTCGGATGATTTTGCATTTGTTTTGTTCGACATTGATATACTATCAAAATCATAAAAATATAAGTTGACGCAGTACATCAATCTTATGTTCATTTCTTGATGTTTTCCGGAAAAATAAAAAAGACCTACCAACAAACCCTTATATTAAGGTTCATCAGTAGGTCTTATTCGTATCTATTCAAATTTTCCGGAAGCTACTTACTTTCCTTAGCTTCTTTCTCCCGATCCAGAATTTCATATACCTTGTCGGCATCGACTCTGATTTCAATGGTATCATCCGGCTTTGCGTTGCCACTGCCGAGATATGCCGCCAATTCCTTGATATTCTCATCCGGTAAGAGCTTTCCATTTTGTTTGCCCAAAAGCGCGACCGTCTCCACATGTTTCGTAAACGGAAAAAGATCAAACGGTGTACACTCTTTCATCCGGTATCCATGCTTTGTCAGATACTTCAGATCCCGCACCAGCGTTTCCGGACCACAGGATACATACACGACTTTATTCGGAGCCAGTCGCACTACAGAGGAAAGAAACGCCTCATCGCTTCCCGTACGCGGCGGATCCATAATGACCACATCCGCATGTTCTCCTTTTTCTGCCATCTCTACCATAAATTGTCCGGCATCTTCATTATAAAAAGTAACATTGTGAATATGATTGCGCTTTGCATTGGAGATAGCATCCTTTATCGCATCACGGTTTAACTCCACTCCGATCACATGCTTTGCGCGGCTGCTGGCAATCAACCCGATCGTGCCCGTACCGCAGTACGCATCGATCACAGTTTCTTTTCCCGTCAGTTTGGCACAGGAAATGGCTTTCCGGTAGAGTTTTTCCGTCTGCTGCGGATTTACCTGATAAAATGAAGTCGGTGAAATACGAAATGTGCATCCGCACAGTTCATCCTCAATAAATCCTTTTCCATAAACCGTAATATTGCGCTCCCCGAGCACCATGCTGGTCTTGCGGTCATTGACATTGATCACTACTGTACTGATCTCCGGGAACTTCTTCCGCAGTGCCTTGACAAAATTATTTTTGGAAGGAAGAATCGGAGATACCAGTACAAGCACCACCATAATCTGCCCGCTGTGATAGCCCTTTCGCACCAGCACATGACGCAGCAGCCCATATCCGGTATCCTCATCATATGCACGAATCCGGAAAGAACGCATCATATTTTTGATTTCACGGATAATGGCATCCGCCTGTGCATCCTCGATCTGGCACTGCTCTACATCCACGATGTCATGCGAATGTTTCTCATATACGCCTGCCACAATATGTCCGCGTTTATTGCAGGAAAAAGCCGCCTGTACTTTATGCCGATAGTGGTATGGATCGTCCATCCCGATGATTGGATTGATCTTTCCAAACGGTTCCATGAGTTTGCGCATGTAACTCTGCTTTTTGGAAAGCTGCTGACTGTACAAAATTCCCTGATAGTCACACCCTCCGCATCTTTTTGCGTAAATGCAGTGTTCACCTGTTTTTTGTATCTGGCTTATGTTCGGTTTTCTATCCGTTTCTCTTCCCCTGTTCCTCTCTTTTTTCATCTTCTCTCCCGTTGTTTTTTTCTGTCCTATTTGCATATTTTCCAACTTCCTGTACTTGATTTTTAAAGTTCTTTCTCGTAGCACCACCAGTCCTCGTCAAATAAATCGCTCTCTCCCACTACGTCAAAATGCAGTTTTTCATAAGAACGGAGCGCTTTTTTATTTGTTTTACACACGAGAAAATGTACACTCCTTTTTCCCTGTTTTTTCAATTCTTCCATGCCATACTGCAGAAGCCGCCGGGCAATTCCCTGATTCTGCATATCGGTGCGTACCCCGAGTCTGGAAAGCTCCGCAGACGGCTGCAGTGTTTTGGACCAGCAGGTGAGTGCTTCCACCTGCGGATCTGCATCCACTGTGATCGTGCCAATGATTTCTCCATCTTCATTTTCCATACAAAAAAGAGCATTTCTTTTCATATCATAATCAAATTCCTGTTCTCCCGGATACCCGTTGCCCCATGCGCAGTATGGAGTACCGATCAGCGACTGATACAGCGCAAGAATTTCTTCCTTATCGTCCTGCTTAGCTTTTCGAAACTTCATTTTTCCTCTTTTCATCCTTCGCTTTCGATTTTCTTTCTCAACTATGCCATAATGCTCTCTAAAATGCAAGTATACTGCCCTTTTCATTTTTTTACCCAAAACACCCCGGCAGCCGTTTTTATAACGGATACCGGGGTGTCTGTTTTCTATAGCCGGGTGTACTTATACCTGAATACGATCTGCAATCTCATTTCCCATGGCAAACCGTTCTCCATTGGCACCGATGATCAGCCCATTGGATAATTTCTGAATCACCTGTACGCTGCCACCTTCTTCTACATGATGGCGGTGCAGGAATTCTACAACTTCCGGTAATCCGAATAACCACTGAATGGTATAATTTCCACCAACTTCTGCTTTTGATAATGCCTGCATAATGACCCCTCCTTCTATAGTTCCTCCATTCGGTTACCACTATTATATGGAGTTTATACCCGGTTAGTCAATCGAGAGCTTTCTCCTTTTATTATAACCAAAATAAGTCATCACTGATCTGAAAAACTGTTCATTTGTTCCAGTTTTTCCCTTTAAGATATGTTATATTATGCGTAGAAAAAGGGAAAGCCAGAGAAGCGGCTTACCCGAATATATTAAGTAACTGTTTTATCAACAGCCGTCATTATTCGCAGTAATGGCGGCTATTTTCGTTTTCCCTTGAAAATCGTGTAGCACAATCCAACAAGGGCGCAAATGAACTAAGAGGATTTGCTTATTTCGAGATATTTTTCTATAAAAGTGTGTCAGTCTTTTATTTCATATCAGAGAATTGTTCCGGAACCCCTATAAATAAGCATTCTTCGGATTATTTCTCATCCACCACCTGGAAGATAAAAAATTTAAGATAATAGCTTTCCGGCACATTCGCAGAATTTGCCCACAAAATCGGATGATCCGGCGCCTGCGTACGGAATTCCACCTGGCGCAGCCGTTTGTGTGCCGCCTTTGCAGCTTCCTTCACCGTCTTTGCCAGCAGTTCCTGTGTCATAAAATGGGAACAGGAACAGGTTGCCAGGTATCCGCCGTCTTTTACCAGCTTTAACCCTTTCATATTGATCTCCCGATAACCTTTGATGGCATTCTTCGTGGCCTCACGGGATTTCGTAAATGCCGGCGGGTCGAGAATGACTACATCATACTTTTCTCCGGCTTCTGCCAGTTTCGGAAGCTCGTCCAGTACATTTGCACAGCGAAAATGTACCGTATCTTCCAGATGATTACGCACGGCATTGGCATTTGCCTGCTGCACCGCATATTCCGAAATATCAAGTCCCGTCACATCGGAAGCACCTGCGATTCCTGCATTCAGTGCAAACGTTCCCATATGTGTAAAACAGTCCAAAACTCTCTTTCCTTTACAGATCCGCTGCATTGCCAGCCGGTTATACTTCTGGTCCAGGAAAAAGCCCGTCTTCTGACCATTTACCACATCGACCAGATAGTGCACGCCATTTTCCGTAATCTCCACCTCTGTATCAAATGTTTCCCCAATAAATCCTTTCACCTTCGGAAGTCCTTCTTTCCTGCGCTCATTGGCGTCACTTCTCTCATAGACTCCACGGATAGAAATACCGTCCTCTTTCAGTACCCCTTTTAATAATGAAACGATTGTTTCCTTGAACTGCTCCATACCGAGTGTCAGACATTCCACCACCAGCACATCCTCATACTTGTCAACCACCAGTCCCGGCAAAAAATCCGTTTCCCCGAAAATCACACGACAGGAAGATGTATCCACCGTTGTCTTCCGGTATTCCCAGGCATTCTTTACACGCATACGAAGAAAATTCTCGTTAATCTCCTGATCCGCATGACGGGTCAGCATGCGGATACGGATCTTCGAATTCTGATTGATAAATCCCTTTCCCATCGGATATCCGTCAAAATCATGTACCGTCACCACATCTCCATTGGTAAATGTCCCCACAATCGTATCAATCTCATTATCAAAAATCCATGCACCACCCGCCTTGATCGTGCGGCCTTCTCCCTTTTTTAAAGTAACAATTGTATGATTCTCCATCTTTTCTCTCTTTCTTCTCTATAATGAATTTTCTATTGTCATATTTTCAAAAACGTAAGATAGCTCAAAGACCTTTTTTCAAAGCTTAATTTACGTTTCAAATAACTTTCAGTCACTGTTTTTCTATTTGTGAATTTTCTGCAATTTAGAGTCTGTTAGAATTTTGTCATAAGTCAGCAATTCCCGTACATGGAAGTACGGGAAAGTTGGAATCGCACCCGGACGGTGCGTTTCCAACGGTTGCGTCCGGCTTAGGAACCCTGAATTCAAAATTCTTACAGCCTCTTAATTGCAAGAAACCTGAATAAATGGAAAAACAGTGGCTGAAAGTTTTATCATGTAATTTAAGTGTACCACAGAATAATTACGTTTTCCAGCACTCCCCATTGTTTTTGAAATCCATAAATGTTATAATGTTGTTAATAAATTAACGAAGTTGTTGTATTTCTGTTCACAACTTCACGCTAAGACATACAAGGAGGTCTTATACGAATGGATTTTTCAGAAGAATACAGACAGAAGCTCGTTTCAGCAGACGAAGCCGTAAAAGTAATCAAATCCGGTGACTGGGTAGACTATGGCTGGTGTACCAACACCGTAGATGCACTGGACAAAGCACTTGCCAAGCGTACCGATGAACTGAAGGATATCAACCTGCGTGGCGGAATCCTCTTAAAACCGCTTGCCGTATTTGAGCGCGAAGACGCCGGCGAGCATTTTACATGGAATTCCTGGCATATGTCCGGAATCGAACGTCATATGATCGCACGTGGCTGTGCATTCTACAGCCCGATCCGTTATTCCGAGCTCCCTCGTTATTACCGTGAGCTGGATTGTCCGGATGATGTGGCAATGTTCCAGGTTGCTCCAATGGACAAGCATGGATACTTCAACTTCGGGCCAAGTGCTTCCCATCTTGGTGCGATGTGTGAGACAGCCAGACATATCATCGTAGAAGTCAACGAAAATATGCCGCGCTGCCTTGGCGGAACAGAAAACGGTATACATATTTCCAAAGTCAATGCAATCGTAGAAGGCTCCAATCCTCCAATCGGAGAACTCGGTGCCGGCGGTCCTGCTACCGAAGTAGACCAGAAAGTTGCACAGCTGATCGTAGACCAGATTCCAAACGGTGCCTGCTTGCAGCTTGGTATCGGTGGTATGCCAAACGCAGTCGGTTCCCTGATCGCACAGTCCGACTTAAAGGATCTTGGTGTTCACACAGAAATGTATGTAGATGCATTCGTAGACATTGCCAAAGCCGGAAAGATTACCGGTGCCTGCAAAAACATTGACCGCTACCGTCAGGTATATGGTTTCGGTGCCGGAACCAAGAAGATGTATGATTATCTGGATGAAAATCCAGAACTGATGAGCGCACCTGTCAGTTACACCAACGATATCCGCTCCATCGCAGCACTAGACAACTTCATCTCCATCAACAACTGTGTAGATATCGACCTGTTCGGACAGATCAGTGCCGAGTCTTCCGGAACCAAACACATCAGTGGTGCCGGCGGACAGCTTGACTTCGTTCTCGGTGCTTATATGTCCAAAGGTGGAAAGAGCTTTATCTGCTGTTCTTCCACATTCACGGATAAGAAAGGTGTTATGCATTCCCGCATCCGCCCGACCCTGGCAGAAGGTTCTATTGTCACAGACACCCGTGCAAATACCCACTATGTCGTTACCGAATATGGCATGGTCAATGTAAAGGGATTATCTACCTGGCAGAAGGCAGAGGCTCTGATTTCCATTGCACATCCGGACTTCCGTGATGATCTGATCAAAGAGGCAGACCAGATGCACATCTGGAGACGTTCCAACCGATAAGAACACCGTTTGTTCACAATTTATTCATATTGCAAAAAAACCTCGTTTTTAACGGGGTTTTTTTATAAATTTTACCTCTTGTCTTTACTATCCTTTTTTAGTAATCTATAGTTCGAGTAAAGGAGAGGTAAAGATGAAGAAATTTTTTAGTATTATCAAAGAAAAACTATTCACCAGAGTTGAAAAACAACATTCCGAAGTTTACCTGCGTCGGATCTCATTTCTGAATAAATATTCCCTGCTGTTCCACATGTTGATATCCTGTGGGATCGTATTTATTGTGGAAGTTCTTTCCCGAAGGAGTTTTCTCTCGGCATGTTCCTTCGTTGGGATGCATACTGGTGCATTTTTTTATAATGCCTTTATTGTATTTGCATCCTTAAGCTTTGTTTATCTGTTCCGCAGACGTGCATTCTGGCGGATCATTATCAGCGGTTTCTGGGTGCTCCTTGGAATCATTAACGGATGCATCCTTTCAAACCGTGTAACACCGTTTGGCTTTACAGACCTTAAATGTATCAATGATCTGTTTGCCATGAACAATACCAACTATTTCACGGCAGAAGAAGCTACCATCGTAGTCATCGGGCTTGGTCTGTTCCTTCTGTTTTGTGTTGCGCTCTTCATTAAAGGACCGCGCTATCAGGGCAAGACCCATAAAATTGTTGTAGTAGGTGCCATTGTATCGGTACTGTTTGTCGGTCTTCCTGTTACAACCTCTGCTGCACAGAATGCCAATGTTGTTGCAAGTTACTTCTCCAACATTGCACAGGGATATGAAAACTACGGTTTTATCTATGGATTCTCTTCGAGTGTGGTAGACCGTGGAATGAGCAAGCCGGATGACTACTCCGAGCAGAAAATTGCTTCGATTGAAAAAAATGTAAATGACACAAAAAAAGAAACAACTGTCACCCAAAAGAATGCACCAAATATTATCTGTATTCTTCTTGAATCATTCTGTGATCCGGATGAGATCAAGTTTCTGAATTATAATCAGGATCCGATTCCTACCTTCCACAATCTCGAGAAGAACTACACGAGTGGTTACCTGACAGTTCCGGTTGTTGGCGCAGGAACCGCAAACACTGAGTTTGAAGTTCTCTCCGGTATGGGTATGCAGTACTTCGGAACCGGCGAGTATCCGTATAAAACAATCCTGAAAAAGACAGACTGCGAGAGCACTGCTGCTGATCTGGCTTCCATCGGATATGGAACCCATGCCGTACATAACAATGGCGGTAACTTTTACAGCCGTGTCAATGCCTTTTCCATGATGGGATTTGATACTTTCACCAGCAAGGAACTGATGAACATTCAGAGTTATACGCCAAACGGAAGCTGGGCTACCGATGATATTCTTGTTCCTGAAACAATCAAAACCTTAGATTCCACTCCGAATCAGCCGGACTTTACCTACACCATTACCGTAGGTACACATGGTGATTATCCAAAGACTCCGGTTATCGCAAATCCGGTATATACCGTCAGCGGTGTGGATGATGAAGAAAAGAAAAACCAGTGGACTTATTACGTCAACCAGTTAAATGAAGTAGATACATTCCTGAATGATCTGATTACAGAGCTCTCCAAGAGAAATGAAGATACCATCGTGGTAGCGTTCGGCGATCATCTTCCAACCATGGGTCTGGAAGACTCCGATATGAAATCCGGTGATATCTACAAGACAAAATATGTTACATGGAATAATATGGGATTAAAGAAACAGGATGCAGATCTGTATGCATATCAGCTGATGGCAAGCATTACGGATTCCGTAGGTATTCATGAGGGAACCATCTTAAATTACCATCAGACCCAGATGAACAACGCAGACCACACTGCATATCTGGACGGACTGGATAATCTGCAGTATGACATTCTTTACGGAAACCGTTACTGCTATGATGGCAAAGACAAATATCCTGCAACCGACATTGTAATGGGAATTGACGATGTAACTGTATCGGAGACGTCGGATTCCATCGGCGGATCGGAAGTGTTTGTCTATGGAAACAACTTCACCAAGTGGAGTAAAGTATTTGTAAATGATGAGAAAGTCAATACAACCTTCAGCAATTCCGGTTGTCTGATTATTCCAAAAGACAGTGTCAAAGACGGTGATACCATTAAAGTGTGCCAGATGGGTTCCAACAGTACGATTTTCCGTGAATCCAACACGTACACATACAAAGATCCTGCTGTGGAAGAAACCGTTACGGGAACAGAGTCGGACAGCAATACCGAATCTACAGTTTCAGAAATCCAGAAATAAGCAAAAAAGACCTGCCAGTGATTTATTTTCACTGACAGGTCTTTTCTTATCTTAAATCGTCTTCAGCGCATCCACAGCGACATCCAGATACGGATTTTCCATCTCATAGAATGCACCGGCATCCGCAGCTTTCGCATATGCCGGATCCAATGGCAGTTTGCCTAAAACTCGGGTTCCTTCTTTTGCGGCAACTTCGTCAATGTTGCTCTCTCCAAACAGTGCGATCTTCTTTCCACAATCCGGGCATTTCAGATAACTGAAATTTTCCACCAGTCCAAGCACCGGTATATGCATCATATTTGCCATGTGGAAAGCTTTCTTTACGATCATCTGTACCAGTTCCTGTGGAGATGTAACAATAACGATACCGTCCACCGGAAGGGACTGGAACACGGTAAGCGGTACATCACCTGTTCCCGGTGGCATGTCCACAAACAGATAGTCCACATCGCCCCAGACAGCCTCATTCCAGAACTGTTTCACAGCCCCTGCAATCACAGGTCCTCTCCAGACAACCGGTGCCTCTTCATCTTCCATCAGAAGATTGATGGAAACGATTTTGATTCCTTCTTTTGTCTCATACGGATACATTCCTTTTTCGTCACCGACCAGCTGACCGTGTGCTCCAAACATCTTTGGAATGGACGGTCCGGTAATATCGGCATCCAGAATTCCCACTTTATATCCGGCTTTCGCCATCTGTACCGCCAGGGAAGAAGTAACAAATGATTTACCGACACCTCCCTTTCCGCTGACCACTCCAATCACATGTTTGATATTGGAATATGCATTCATCGCTTCGAGCATACTCTGCGGATTCTGAGAATTATGGGAACATCCCTCACAGCTTTCTTTGGAACAGGATGATGCTCCGCTGCAACTTGAATTTTCTGGCATAATGATAGCCTCCTTGTTAATTATTTAATGATTTATTTATATAGACTGCCCAGTCTTTGGAATGGGTAGTATATGAAATAAGCTTTTCCGATAATTTTATCTTTGCTAACATAGGTATGATCCCAATATCTGGCATCATAGGAATCATTCCGGTTGTCTCCAAGCACCAGATAACTGTCTTTGGGAACCTCAAACTCAAACGGTCCGGTTGCCTCTGTCCATGTCTCTTTCAGGTAATCCTCCTTCAAAGGAGTCTCAGAGTCATTGATATAGATTTTCGCATCCTCAATGGTAACCTTTTCTCCGGGCAGACCAATCACACGCTTGACGTATTTTTGCGTTTCGTCATCCGGGAACCGGAAAATCACGATATCTCCTCTCTTCGGTTCTGTAAACTGATACACCAGCCGCAACCCGAACAGGTCATCGCCCGGTTCAATGGTATGCTCCATCGATCCGGTCGGGACTGTTGCATTGATGATCACGTAATTCTTCAAAACCATCGCCAGCGCGAAGGCTGCCAGCAGAGTGACTACCCAGCTGAGCACTTCCCGCAGAGGCGAAGAAGCTTTCTTCTTTCCCTCGCCCTTTGGATCATTGTCCATCTTTATTTCTTCTGTCAATATTTCTTTTTTTTCTTCCATAATCACTCTACTCTCTTGGTGCAAACCACCAGTCAATAAAATCTTCCCTGCGGAAAACCAGTCCCACAAGTCCCAGATCCACACGTTCTTTCTGTGTCAGGGTCTGCGCAATAAATTCATTCACAGATACATCAAAATCGCCTTCCAGGCACCAGATACAGCTCACTGTCGGCACATTCTCCTGATTTTTCCAGTCATCTACGAACGAACCGCCGAAATCAACAATCTTATTCCAACGATGCTGCGTATTGATAACCCGCTGCTTGATATTCTCATAGATGACCTCCATCATCCGGTGAACTTTCGGGTGATACATCACAGGCTCAAGAATCCTTAAGAGTCGGTGCTTTGGATTGACACGCAGTTCCAGCGTTCCGTTTGCCGTATTCGTCACCATACAGAAAATCTCGTTATCCGGAAACGTTTCCGGCCGCAGATGATACTGATAACGATATGGTACCACACTTTTTATCATATGGAAATCTGCATCCATTTCTTCATATATAACACCCGGACATTCACTGCTTATCACATAGTGCATGCTACCCTGATAAGGCGCCAGAAGCTGGCAGAACAGATCCCGGTTCTTTTCGAATACAATCAGCTGGTATTCTGCCAGAAAACGCCGGAAATCCATAATATGGTTCTGCCTGTAATATGTAAACAGCCCCTTGCTGATAAATGCAATCCTTATGCTTTTTCCGGTATAACCCTGAATAATTGTTGCAACCGGAAGTTCAATCTCTCTCCCTTTTAAATAAACTTCCACTGTGACAGCTTTGCCAAGCAGCTGCATCTCTTCTTCATACTCTGTCAGAACCGGCTGCTGTCCGCTGGCAATATACTGGTTCAGCCCCAGCGGATTGGATGCAAAATGTTCTACAATCCGTCTGCCGATCAGCCTGCGCAGCTCCGTCAGATTTTCATCATGCGCCACATCATCCCTTGCCAGCCGCAATGTCAGGAATTTTTTCCGTAAATGCAGATGATACGTCATATGCCTGAGCCACTCCGGTTTTAACCCCAGATCTTTCTTTTCATCGGTCACAAGAAACCCCTGCTGATACAGGCAGGATGTCCCGATCAGTCCCTGATGTTTGGAATTATAAATCCAGATACACCCCTCCATCAGTTCATCCATGATACGAATCGATATGATTCCAAGAATATCCGCGAACGGATTGTCCATGATATGATTCTGTTCCCGCAGCGTCACGCTTTTTTCATCAAAGGAAATCTGAATGGGAAATGGCTGATACAGCATATAGTGCTGTACTGCGTGCACCAGCCTCTGAAGGGACAGATTCTTCGCATATTTCGGCCGTAACACCAGCGTAATTCTGGTTCCGGACTGTTCGCGGTTGGAATTGATATATTCCATTGTTTCCGCCCCTTCTATCCATTTTGCGGTAACCGGTTCTAACGTCTGGCGATCCGTAACATTCCACGCGGTATTTACCGATTTGTCCTTTCTCGACTCAATCAACAGTGCCCGTGCAACCATAAAACCGGAAAGCATACCGACTCCAAACTGCGCCACCGGTTCATAGTGAAGCTGCTGTGTAGAAAAATCCTCGCTCTGATAAAAACTCACTCCGATTTTGGCGACATACTGCTCAATATCCCTGGCATTGATTCCGATTCCGTTATCCTCAAACACCAGACGCTGCGTTTCGGAATTATACTGAATGGAAATTTGAGGAGAATACGGATTTCGCATGGAATTTAAGGCTCTTGCCTCCTCCATCTCCAGAAACTCTGTTCCCCAGCTCCATTCCAGCGCCGCCCTGGTATTGCATGCATCAATGGCATTTTGAAGAAACTCCCGGATATAGGCATCCGGATCTCCGTAAAACTGCGTACTTGCAAAGGTCGATATGATATTTTCCTGATCCATACCTACTTTGCACTGTTTCATAGCTGTTCCTCATTTAATAAAATTGCCTGAACCACAAACCGCTTGTCTGCCTGTCTGCTCACACAGGTTGATAAAGTCAGCAGATGACTGTCCACCGAAAGCTGGATTTTGTCCTTTACCTCCGGCGAATTTTTGGATTTTTTCACAATGCTTTCAAGATAACTTACACGTCCCTCTTTCGTTGAAAAGTCATTGGTGTGCAGAATATGTGCATCGTCCGTCTTATATGCCGCAAAAATCTCATACACGAGCACCTTTTCCTTTGTATACACATATATATACGGAAAATTGTTAAAAAATGTCTGGTCTTCATAGTTGTGGAGAGAAGCAAACATTGTGTCATTGCGCATATTGTGCCCATACACGACGGTATCAAAATCCGTAAACTCTTTACTGTTTGCCTTCTCTGTATAAATACATCCAGGATATCCCCTGGTACCATTCATATTGTAATTCAGATAATAGGAATCATCACTCGGATGCTGTAACACCGGATAATCCACCCCGGTTCCCGGAATGTAGATCCATGCGTAAATATCCTGATTGACTCCCTTTAATTTTTTCCAGTTTAAATTTTTCTGTGGAATTTCTATTCCTTTTTGTTCCAGTTCGCTGTCTTCGGTCTGCACTTCCTGTGCCACATTCTCCGTCTCAGTCTGCGTATCTGACGGAATATTGATCTGATTATCATTCACCTGATTCTGCAGATCATTTACCTGGGCAGAAAGCTTTTCATATTCTTTCTGTGCATTCTTCTGAACCATCCAGCTTCTTCCAAATATTATGAGTACCACGATCAATACAACTGCCAGAACAATGGTCAGAATTTTATAGATATTGATCGTTCTGTCGTTCTTTCTTTCCTGTCTTTTCATAAAATAGTTTTCTTTCTTTAAAATTGAGGCAGGGCGGCAGATTCCATTCCACCGCCCTCACGTGATGCCATGCATCACCTATCCATAGACCTACATGCTAAATAAAATTGTATCCAGTGAGATTAATTCTTACGTGCTTTTCTTCCGCATACAACAATACCTGCTGCCGCAAATACTGCAACGAACGGAAGTGCCGGAAGCGCTGCCCCGGTTTTTGGAGATGTCTTATAGGAAACAGATCCGGAAGCTGATGTTCCTTTCTGACTTCCTGCTCCACTTTTGCCATTGACACGGGCAGAAGAACTCTTTGTGGAAGTATTCCGTACGGAATTCTTTCCATCGGTATAACCATCTGTATAACCGTCGTCATAATCATCCTCGAAACTGTCCTCTCCATCGTCATAAGACTGTGGATAGTTTACTGTCACATTCTGATTTACACTAACCGGATTATACTGATTATTGGTCTGTGAGTTGTTCTGGTTGTTGTTGTTTGTCTGGCTGCTGCTGTTGGAATTGTCATTTACATTGGAATTTGTATTCGATCCCTGGGAATTTTCATCCTTTGACGGATCTGTTGTAACGGCAGGGTTCACATTTGAACTGTACCTTACAACTATAACCGGTGAAAATGAATACAATGTAACCGTGACTTTGCCATTGGAAACACTGTCCGGCTTTACCGTCTGCCAGCTTCCGCTTTTTAATTTATGTAATACATAAACATTGTCTCCAGCCTTAATTCCACTTGCACAAATCGTTACTTTGATTCCTTTGGATGTATTCGTTGCAGACGGAACGCTGATATCAGACATGGCCATGACGGTGGCACTTCCGTTCTGTGCACTTGCCACAGCATTTGCCTGACGGTTTCCTTCACGGTAAACATCTTTGTCCACACCCTTGGAAGAAACCGTGATAAGCTCATTGTTTGCATTATAACCGCTGCTTTCAACGGTTGTTGCATTATTCAGCTCATTGGTTCTTTGAACCAGTGCCGTATCACTTGTCGGTGACGGATCTGCAAACACGGTTGTGCCCATTGTAAATACCAGCATCATAGCTGTCACAACTCCTGTGAAAATTTTCTTTTTCATCGCAATCTACCTCCTTTCCACGTAATATAAACTGCATGTAACTCTATCTATATCAAGTGCGCGCGCACTGGATACCTTATTGTACGGGTGTATAAAACACCTTCATAATGAGTTCTTCCATGGCATCTTCATCGACATGGTACTCCTCATACCGTTTCCCGTCAATCGGCTTTCCCTCCACCGTTTTTCCGGGAACCGTATACATCTGGTCTTCCGAAAAACCGTAATTCATCAGCTGCTCAATCATACTTGTGAAATCCACACTGGTTACCAGATAATCGGAAACAGAATTGTAAATTTCTGTCACCTGATCCGGGTTTTCTGTGGATACTTTTTTTAATTTATCCATATAGGCAACAATATACTGTTCTTCGCGCTGCAGACGCTTTGTTGCACTGTCATATTCTTCAGTATCCCTTCCATGCAGGTAATAATAAGCCTGCGTCCCATTCAGGGTTACTTTTTGCCCTTTCTTCAAATTCACACCGGCTTTTGGAAACGAAATATCCTGCTGTACAGTCACTTCCACTCCTCCCACAGCATCATTCATCTGTGGGATTCCCCCCATATTCATCGCAAGATAACCGCTGATCGGAATATTTTGAAACAGGCCGGAAACCGCATCCACGGTTTTGCTGCAGCTGAGGCGCTTACCGTCCCCGAATGCATGCTGCAGACAGATCTGCGTTTTGAGCGGTCCCATATCAATACCGTCTTCATCACACAGTTCGATATCTGTCATCGTATTTCGATTGATTGAGATCACCTGAAGCTGCTGCGTTTTGTTATTCACAACAAGGAGAAACAGTGCATCCGACTGCCCACCCTGGGTATAATCGCTGCTTTGCTGTACCGGGCCATCGATATCAACCCCCATCATGAGGTAGGTTTTGATATCTGTATTATACAAATACTCTTTTCCCTCATAAGTGACCACACCCTCCTGCCACTTTTCCTGACCGGAATCCTGTGTGGTATCTGTCTGCCCCGCAACCTGCTGCTCATAAGAATTTTCTGTATCATCCGCAATGTGGGAGCCGGTATTTTCCGCCTTCGTTTTGACCCCTACCACAATCACAAGTGCAAGGATCACCACCATCATTCCGGACATAAAATACAATGCATTATGAAGTTTTGTCGATGGTTCATGCATTCTTCTCATGATGTTCTCCGTAATTTCCATAATAGCTGCCATAGTAGCCGCCATAGTAGCCGCCCTCATAGCCGCTCTTCTTCATCCGCACTTTATTCAGTACTGCGCCAAGAACTCTCACACCGGAAGCTTCCAGCTGCTTTTTGACCGTCTGGATCAGGCGTCCGCTTGCCATGCCCTGGGCAACAACAAGAATCGCACCATCACAGTGTTTTGCGATCACTGCTGCGTCGATTGCAGCTCCGATCGGCGCACAATCCAGCAATACATAATCAAAATGTTCTTTTGCAAAATTAAGTAACTCGGTAAAATACTTTTTTTCCAAAATTTCTGTCGGGTTTGGTACTGACGGACCGGCAAAAATCATAAACAGGCCCGGAATCGTTGTACCGTAAAGTACGTCTTCGAGTTTTCTCTGTCCGGACAGAAAATGGGATAATCCGTAGATTTCTCTTCCATCCGAAGCCACTGCCCGTAATCGTCCCACGTATACGGATTTACGCATATCGGTATCGATCAGCAATACACGTTTGCCGGATTCCGAAAAAGAACGTGCCAGATCCATCGTCACGGTACTTTTCCCTTCGTTTGGCATGGCAGACGTCACAACGATGGTGCAGATATCATCTCCGCAGAACTGGATATTGGTTTTTAATGCCCGGAGTGATTCTTTCATCGTATAATTTTGTTTTTTCAGATTCTCAAATGTTACCGATTTCATTTCTTTTTCTTCCTTCTCTTACGCTTGCGCTCTTTTTCCCCATCGTATTCGGCTTCTTCCAAAGGAAGCGTACCAAGAACATTCAGCCCCAGCTTCCTTTGTACATCATCTGCATTCATAATCGTATCATTGAACAGATAAGCCACCACAATAACCGCAATCGCCAAAAACATGCCAAGTATTCCTCCGACCGCCGTATTTTTCAAGGTATTCGGGCTGACCGGTTCTCCGTCGGAATATCCCTTTTGAATGATATTCGGTGCATCCTGATCCATCTTCTGTTGGATAAAGGCCACACTGACACGCGCAATCTCATCCGCAATCTTTTTTGCCATGGATGGGTTTGCATCGCGCACCGTAATCTCGAGGATTCGCGAATTGGAAGGATTATTCAGGGTAACTTTTTTCTTCAGGGAACTGTAGGTCTCGTCCAGTCCGAGATTCTCAATTACCTGCTCAAGCACGGGACGCCCCTCTACGATAACCATATAATCGTTTGTCAGACTTGTACCTGTCTGTATATCCGCAAGACTTGTAATCGACATGCTTTTGGACAATACATAAAACTGGGATGTTGACTCATATTGCGGCACCATTACAAACCTGCTGATACAATATGCGGTCACGGCTCCGATAATCAGTGCAAACAACACCCATTTCCAGAAAGAAAGGATCTCTAAAACGAGATCTTTCAGATCAATTTCAATTTCATCATCATTTTCAATTACAATACGTTCCTGTTGTAACTGCTGCTCCATATCAATGCTCCATTACTAACTATTTCATTTCTCCGGTCAGAATCTTTGCCGGATGATTCACCAAAAGCTGATCCGCATATTCCCTGCCAAATTTTTTTTCAATCAGCTCATAGCATTTTCCCATATGATTGGCACGGTTTTTTATTCCATGACTGTCCGATGCAATCGCATCCACACATTCTGCCTTCAGCATCTTTTTACAGTATTTCTTTGGACCCATACCCTCAAGTCCGAGTACCGCATCCGCATTCACCGTAATCCATGCCCCAAGATTGCGCAGCTCCTCTGCCAGCTGCAAATCCGCAAGTGCTCCATACCGCTCCACATGTGCAAATACCGGAATATATCCGTGCAGAACCAGTTCCTGCGTCATCTGGTAAATATAGGCATATTCACTGTCGTGCGAATACTCACACAACACATACCGCGAGCCGGCCATTGTCCGGCATCTGCCACTGTCAAGTGCCTCGACAATATGACTGTTCACATGGTATTCGGTGCCCAGTGCAAGATAAATTCCAAGTTTCTGTGCATACGGCTCCAGAATACGGAAATGTTCTTCAATTTCTTCCTTCGGATAAGCAAACATGCCGTGCCGGTAATGCGGTGTCAGGATCATTGCAGAAATGCCCTGCTCTTTTGCTGCCTCAAGCATCGCCACAGATTCTTCTATTGTTTTTGCTCCGTCGTCTACTCCGTACAGAAGGTGACAGTGAATATCGATCATGGTTTTCCTTGCCTTTACTTTTTTATACCTTATTATACTATATCGACCATTTTCTTGCAATCTTTGAGCCGTTTTTCCCTCTTTTGACACAACTTTTTGTATTTCTCGGATTTCCACAATTGATTTCCCGGCAAACATAGCGTATAATGGTCATGAAAAGCGAATAACACTTGACAAACTTCGGTTTTCGGGGTACGCTTATATGAGTCCATATAAGGACGGTACAATATTTGACCATCAGGCTCAGGCGGTGAGAGTACCGCACGCATAAACAAGTAGGCTTTATTCTCTGAACTGTCAGTATTACAGCTCAGTATGTCATAGATTTCATTGATCTGTTTTTTACAGCAAGCGCGATTGTCCAGCGCAGGGATTTGTTTTCACAACATGACATGCTGCCTGTTGAAAACGCAGTACAGCAGATGCGGACTATTTGGATCAGGAATTCCTGCGGAGGGTTCCGGTATCCGTCGTGTGCTCACACCCCTGCCGGAGAGGTTAAACTCCGGAACTGCCTAGCAAGTCCGAATACAATTGAACAGAACAAACATATATTTATCTAAAAACCCTATGCATAATGCATAGGGTTTTTTGTTTCTTCTTTTCTGTTGTCCGTTACAAAGTAATGATTCCAAGTGCATTTAATACCGAACTGAATAAAATCAACAGTACCAGTATCGGTGCAACATACTTGATCAATACAATATACAGTTTCTTACTCTTAAATTTCTGTGTGGAAGATTCCACTTCATCCGTAATCACCTCTGGTTTCACAATAAAACCGACAAATACACAGGTCAGGAATGCCACAATCGGCATAAGGACACTGTTGGATATAAAATCGAAGAAATCCAGAATACTCATTCCGTGAATCGAAAAACCGCTCCAGATTCCAAATCCAAGAGAAGACGGAATTGCCATCAACACCGTATAAACGGTTACACAGACCGTAATAAATTTACGGCTCTTTTTTGTCTTATCCACGAAAATGGAAACCACTGTCTCCATCAGGGAAATGGACGATGTCAGTGCAGCAAACAATACCAGCACAAAAAATACCGTTCCGATCAGGTGTCCTCCCGCCATACTGTCAAACACTTTTGGCAGTGTAATAAACATTAGTGTCGGTCCTGCCTTCAGCGATGCCTGATCTCCACCGGAAAACACAAACACGGCCGGTACAATCATCAGTCCTGCCAGAAATGCAATTCCGGTATCAAAGATTTCGATATTCCGCACACTGCTCTCTATATCCTCATTTTTCTTCATATAGGAGCCATATGTTATCATAATGCCCATCGCCAGCGACATGGAATAAAACAGCTGTCCCAGTGCCGCCAGAAAAGCGTTCGCATTGATCTTGGAAAGATCCGGCTTTAAATAGTAGACAATTCCTGCCCCTGCTCCCGGACGGGTCACAACAAATACCGCAATAATAACGGAAAGGACTACCAGAAGCGGCATCAGCACTTTGCTGATATTTTCAATTCCTTTATTTACGCCAAGCAGAATCACAACCGAAGTGGCAAGGATAAAAAATACCAGCCACATCACCGGTTCCCCGGTCCTTGCAATAAAATTTGAAAAATAATCATCTGCTGCCGCTGCATTTCCGCTTCCTGTAAGAAATGCCCATGCAAATTTGATGACCCATCCGCCGATCACACAGTAATACGGAAGAATGATAATCGGCACAATACTGGCAAGAATTCCAATGAAACCGCACCTTTCATGCAGCGTGCTGAATGCATACAGTGCACTTTTCCCGGTTTTTCTGCCCAGTGCAATTTCTGTGATCATAAGTGCAAATCCAAACGTAACCGCAAGGATCACATAGATCAGTAAAAAAGAACCTCCACCGTATTTTGCGGCAAGGTAAGGAAACCTCCACAGATTTCCAAGTCCGACAGCAGATCCCGCAGCGGCAAGAATAAAGCCCATTTTGCTGGAGAAACTGCTGCCATGTTTTTTGTGTTCGTTCATAACAGCCCCCTTAATCATAGTTTCAGGAGGCAGACCGTTTATAATTTAAACCGATATCCGACTCCCCAGATGGTCTCGATGTACTGCGGCTTGTTCGTATTCATCTCAATCTTCTCTCGAATCTTTTTGATGTGTACGGTAACCGTTGCAATATCACCGATAGATTCCATATCCCATATTTTACGGAACAATTCCTCTTTTGTAAATACATGATTTGGATTCTCTGCCAAAAAAGTCAGCAAATCAAACTCTTTTGTCGTAAACTGTTTCTCTTCTCCATTGACCCATACCCGGCGCGCCGTCTTGTCTATTTTAATGCCCCGGATCTCAATGATATCATTTTGTGGCATATTGCTGCCGATCAACCGCTCATACCGTGCCAGATGTGCCTTCACGCGAGCTACCAGTTCACTCGGGGAAAATGGTTTTGTCACATAATCATCTGCCCCCAGTCCGAGCCCGCGAATCTTGTCAATATCATCCTTTTTTGCAGAAACCATAAGGATTGGTGTATTCTTTGTCTCACGGATCTTTTTACAGATTTCAAATCCATCCACTCCCGGAAGCATGAGATCTAAGATAAACAGATCAAACTCCTCATGCAGGGCTCTTTCGAGTCCTTTGGTTCCGTCATTTTCAATTTCCACTTCAAAGCCACTCAGTTCCAGATAATCTTTCTCCAGATCTGCAATAGCCACTTCATCTTCAACGATCAGTATTCTGCTCATTTGCTGTTACCTCCTGATATTTGCGTATTACAAAGTACATGGTAGTGCCGGAATCTTCTTTGCTGGTTGCCCAGATTTTCCCTCCATGATCCTCTATGATCTTTTTTACAATGGAAAGTCCGATTCCGCTGCCACCGGTTGCCGAATTTCTGGAAGCATCCGTCCGGTAAAACCGGTCAAAAATATACGGCAGATCTTTCTGTGCAATTCCTCTTCCATCGTCTTCGATTTCCACCTGAATAAAGTCCCCCACATCCTTGATACGGATATTGATGAACTTTTCTGTTTTATTCATATATTTTACGGAATTTCCTATAATATTATTGATCACTCTGCGCAGCTGCTCCGGATCTGCAATAATCTGGGTATCCGGCGTTGCATAATTAAAATAGGATAACGCAATCCCCTTTGCTTCCAGATCCAGTCCGATTTCTTCCACGCAGTCTTTAAAATATGCGGCAACATTCAGTTTTGCAAAGTCATACGGAATACGGTTGGTATCAATTTTGGAATACAATGTCAGTTCATTGATCAGCGTATCCATTTCGTTTGCCTTATTATAAATCGTCCGGATATACTTATCGAGTTTTTCCGGAGTATTGGCAACGCCGTCCATAATGCCTTCCGAATACCCCTTTACTGCCGTAATCGGCGTCTTCAGATCGTGGGCAATGTTGCTGATGAGTGCACGGTTTTCTTTTTCGTTGCTGAGTTTTTCCTCCGCATTATCCTTCAGACGCTGACGCATCTGTTCAAACGTCGTGCAGAGCTCACCGATCTCATCGTCGCCCTGGGTATCCAGCGCAAAATCCAGATTGCCTTCCTTAATATTCTCCGCTGCCACCCGCAGCTTCTGGATCGGTGTGATCATGCTCCGGTAAATCCACACGATCATCATAATCGCCGTCAGCAACAGAATGATTACCACGCAGATGATTCCCCATAAAATAAACTGGCGGATTTCCTGCCCGGTAGCGTCAAAGGACGTGACAATATATGCCGTACATTTTTCTCCCGAATCCAGCTTGAAATCTACCTGTTTTACCAGAATTTCATCATCCCGGTCGATATATTTGTCCACACCCTGCTGGGAACTGTTTTCTCCGTATCCCGGAAGTTCCGAAAGGATCTTTTCATTTTCACTTCCGCCGTTGAACGAAATTTTCTCTCCGATCCTTACAATCAGATAAGAATATTTCTGCTTCAGATCCTCATTGATCTCGGTGAGATACGAAGCATCTTCCATTTTCGAAGGGGACAATTTGATTGTCTTTTTGATCTTTTCAAAATCCAGTGCCGTATAACGGTTTAACATCGGTACAGAATTGATAATACTATAGGCATCCGCATTCTTAATTCCATACGTCTGCTCGATCACATGCGACTGAAAATTACAATAGGCACCGATCGTGGCAATCGCCAGGATCGATGGCACAAAGATAATAATACAGAACGAAATGATCAGTTTGGTTTTTATCTTCATTCGTATTCCTTCCCTGTAAAAAAATAAGACACAGAACAAACTCTGTGTCTTATTATATCATTCTTTTATAAAAAATTATGTAAACTTTTCATAAATTAAAGGTACTTCTTTAAAGCCTCTGCCTTGTTTGTTGCCTCCCATGGGAGATTTAAGTCATTGCGTCCGAAGTGACCATAAGCAGCTGTCTGACGGTAAATCGGACGGCGCAGATCCAGCATCTTGATAATTCCTGCCGGACGAAGATCAAAGTTCTCACGTACAATCTTTACCAGCTCATCATCTGCGATCTTTCCTGTACCGAATGTATCAACCATGACAGAAGTAGGCTGTGCAACACCGATGGCGTAAGATAACTGAATCTCACACTTATCAGCAAGACCTGCTGCAACAATGTTCTTTGCAACATAACGTGCAGCATATGCTGCGGAACGGTCAACCTTTGTGCAGTCTTTTCCGGAAAAAGCTCCGCCGCCGTGACGTGCATATCCACCATAGGTATCAACGATGATCTTACGACCGGTCAGACCTGCATCTCCGTGTGGTCCGCCGATTACGAAACGTCCGGTCGGATTGATAAAGAATTTGGTATCTCCATCGATCAGCTCCTTTGGAAGGATCGGATCAAAGACATATTTCTTAATATCCTCATGGATCTGTTCCTGGGTAACGTTCTCATCATGCTGGGTAGATAAAACAACTGCCTCAAGTCTCTTTGGCTTTCCTGCTTCATCATACTCTACAGAAACCTGTGTCTTTCCATCCGGGCGAAGGTAGGTAAGTGTTCCATCTTTACGAACCTTCGTAAGCTGTATTGCCAGCTTGTGTGCCAGTGAAATCGGATATGGCATAAATTCCGGTGTCTCATTGGTTGCATATCCAAACATCATTCCCTGATCTCCGGCGCCGGTATCCAGATCATCTGTCAGCTCGCCCTCTTTTGCCTCAAGTGCCTTGTCAACACCCATGGCAATATCTGCGGACTGCTGATCTAAAGCTACCATAACCGCACAGGTATGTCCGTCAAAACCGGTCTTTGCATCGTTGTATCCGATCTCGTTTACAGTCTTTCTTACAATTGCAGGAATATCAAGAGTTGCCTTTGTTGTAATTTCTCCTGTAACAAGTACGAAACCGGTACAGCTTGCTGCCTCACAGGCTACACGGCTCATCGGGTCCTGCTCCATGCATGCATCCAGAATGGCATCTGAAATCGCATCACACATTTTGTCAGGATGTCCTTCTGTAACGGACTCTGATGTGAATAATAATTTTTCCATCGCTTTTTGTTTCTCCTCTCTTGTTATGATACAAAAATAAAAAAACCGCCTTACAGCGGATTGAATTATAAAGATAATCAAATCCCCTTATTGTTCGATTAACTCGCTCAGGCTGGCACCTTCCAAACAGGGGTTGCCGTGACTTCACAGATCCTATGTATCTCCATCACTCTGAATAAGAGAAAGCTTACAATATTAAATTTGAAATATCCAAGTGCTACCATACTCCAGTTTCTTTCATCTGTCAAGCCCTAAAAGATTGACTTTTGTGCGAAATAATTCTATACTTTTGTATATACGTTACATACGGAGAGATAAAATATGATAAAAATTGAGACAAAACAACTACAAGAAGGTGCCATCCTTGCACAGCCTGTGATCACACCGCTTGGACAGCCGTTGGCTCCCGCCGGTTCTGCTGTAACCCGTCAGCTGATCAACCGCATGAAACTGTACCGTGTGGAATATGCAGAAATTGAGGGCGAAGAACCTGCTCCGCAGGAGGAGGCTCCAAAGCCTGTAAAAGAAGCAAAAACATACGCCCAGGAAAGCAAAACACACTCACAGAAAGTCGCCGGTTCCAGTGAATTCCGCACGTTCCAGATTGAGTATGTTCAGGCAATTGAGCTGATGAAACAGATGTATACCGCAGCCATCAAGGATAACAAACCGATTGACTCGCAAAAACTTCTGGGCAGTGTCGCAGATCTGTTCCAGTCCCGCAACACCATCGTTGAAATGTTTGATATGCTTTACAACATGCGTACTGTGGCCGATTCGGTTTATGCGCACAGTCTCAACGTTGCACTCATTTCACGAATGATCGGCCGCTGGCTGCGTTTTGAACGTCACGATCTGGACATTCTTACGCTTGCCGGACTGATGCACGATATCGGAAAACTGCTGATTCCTTCCGATATCTTAAATAAGCCGGGATCTCTGACCGATGAGGAGTTTGCAAAAATCAAACAGCACCCGGCACTCGGATACGAGATTTTAAAACGTCAGCCGGATCTGGATTCCCGTATCAAAAAAGCTGCCCTGATGCATCACGAGCGTTGTGATGGAAGCGGCTATCCGACCGGATTGACGGAAGATTACATTGACAATTTTGCAATGATCGTTGCAATTGCCGATGTGTACGATGCCATGACAGCGGCACGTTCCTATCGCTCTCCGTTGTGTCCGTTCGAAGTGATCAGTAAATTTGAAGAAGATGGTTTCCAGAAATACCATACAAAATATATTCTGGTTTTCTTAAAGCAGATTGCCAGCACTTACCAGAGTAACCGCGTCATCTTAAGTGACGGAAGGGGATGTACCATTGTCATGTTAAATCAGAATGCACTGTCCCGTCCGATTGTCCAGTTTGATGATAAATCCTGTCTGGATCTTTCCACCGCCAGCCGCGACCTCTATATCAAAGCGGTTTTATAAATTTTGCAAATGAAAAGGGAGTGTGAAAACATACCAATGTTTTTCACACTCCCTTTTTTACCCGTTCTTTTTATTTATGAAACTTTCAGAATAAACTTCTGAATTTCTTTTTCATCCGATACCTTTTCAATCTGTGCCCCAATGCCGCGCAGCTTCTGATCAAATTCTTCGTATCCACGCTCGATAAAATAAATATCATCAATCACCGTAATTCCCTCTGCCACCAGACCGGCAATCACCAGCGCTGCTCCCGCACGCAGATCCGGCGCATTCACCCTGGCACCTGTATAACGGGTCACTCCATTGATAATGGCAATATTGCTCTCTACCTTGATATTGGCTCCCATACGCGTCAGTTCATCCACATATTTGAAACGGTTTTCAAAAATGCTCTCCGTAACGGTACTGGTTCCCTCTGCAATTCCCAGAATTACTGCCATCTGTGGCTGCATATCTGTCGGGAATCCCGGATACGGAAGTGTTGTCACCTGTGTGTGATGCAGTTTTCCATCCGAAATAATCCGAACCGCATCATCGAACTCCTCAACTTTACATCCTGCCTCCACAAGTTTGGCGGTTGTTGCTTCCAGATGTTTCGGAATAACATCCTTTACCAGCACATCTCCCCCTGCTGCCGCTGCCGCAAACATAAAGGTTCCTGCCTCTATCTGATCCGGGATAACCGAATACTCTGTCTTATGCAGCTTCTCCACACCGACAATACGGATAACATCCGTTCCTGCACCACGGATATTCGCACCCATACTGTTTAAGAAATTTGCCACGTCTACCACATGAGGCTCTTTTGCCGCATTTTCAATTACGGTTTTTCCTTCTGCCATGGATGCTGCCATCATAATATTGATCGTTGCTCCAACCGATACTTTATCCAGATAAATATGTGTTCCGTTTAATTTTTCTGCCTCTGCAATAACAAGACCATGTGCAATATCCACTTCTGCTCCCATTGCACGAAATCCTTTGATATGCAGATCAATCGGTCTGCTTCCGATATCGCATCCGCCCGGAAGAGCCACTTCCGCCTTTTTGTATTTTCCAAGAAGTGCACCGATCAAATAATAGGACGCACGGATTCTACGGATAAATTCATTGTCCACCGTCACGTCTTTGATAAATGAACCGTTGATCTTTACGGTATGTGCATCAATACGGTCTACCATTGCACCGATCTCTGAAATCGCCTGCAATAATACATTAATATCTCTCACGTTCGGCAAATTTTCGATTGTAACCGTTTCATCCGTCATGATCGCAGCTGCAAGAATTGCCAGTGCCGCATTCTTTGCCCCGCCGATTTCTACCTCACCATTCAGCGGATTTCCGCCTTTGATTACATATTGTTCCATATCTCACCTCAATAAACGCCCTATTTCGTATAGTACGCTACCCTACTATCTATCCTATTCATCTAGTGTAAATTTGTGATACCATCCACAATCTGTTCAACGGTCTGTTCGATATCCAGCCCCGTCTCCGAAATCCGGATATCCGCATATTTTTCATACAGCGGCGTGCGCTCCAGATACAGATCATATAACGTCTGTCCGTCTCTTAAAACAACACCCCTGCCTTTGATATCTTCCAGACGCTTTTCCAGCTCCGGATATGCCACCTCAAGATATATAACCGTTCCGATTTCCTGCAGATGCTCCATAGCTTCTTTTCCGTAGACGACACTGCCTCCGGTTGCAATAATTGCATGATGTGCCTCAAGTGTCGCATTCACACGGTTTTCTACCTGAATGAACCCTTCGGTTCCCTCTTCTGCAATGATCTCACGAAGCAGGCGCTTCTCCTGCTCCTGAATGACTAAATCTGCATCTATAAACTGATATCCCAGCACCTTAGCAAGGATAACGCCGACGGTGCTCTTACCCACCCCCGGCATTCCAATTAACACAATGTTATCTTTTTGCATTACTGTGTACTCTCTACATTCTGTGTTTCTGTGGAAGTCTGTGTCTCTGTAGAGGCATTCGGGTCCTGCTGTGTCAGGGAATTCTTAAATGAAATCTTTGCAACATTCTTTTTATTGACCTTCCAGCCGTCTTTTTTCTGCCAGCCCTCCAGCACTTCATTGTAGTGATCACTTTTACGTTTGTCAATAATATTCTGACGATTTTTTTCTGTAGCGTCTTTGTCTGTTTCACTATCCAGACGAACAATATATAATGCACTGTCTGTTTCAATCACATCGGAAGTTTCTCCTTCTTTCAAATCATCCAATGCCTTTTTCACAGATGTATCCAGTGTGGAATCATCGGATGCATACGCACCGGTAGTGGTCTGCTGATCCTCATCCTTTGCAGCATCTTCGAGAGTTTTTCCATTCTTTACCGCATCTTCGATTTTGTTTGCGGTCTCCTTCAGCTGCTTTTTCTCATCATCGGTATATTCTACGGTATTTCCGCTGTCATCCTGATGGGAAGTTGTAGAAATAGTCATCATCGTATAACCGCGCTCATTTGCCTCTTCATCCGTCACATTGGTATCTGCTTCTGCCTCGATGGCTTTCTGCATCTTGCTGCGGATGGTGTAGAGCGTAAGCAGTTCCTCCACGGTATCTTCGTCTGCAGTCATCTCCTTGAGTGCCTCGGAAGAATTATCGCTGATAAACTGCTGTGCAGCTTTTTTGATTGCTGCCTTTTCGTCTTTTGTCACACTCACATCATAGTCTTTCATATGTGCCTGTAACGTATACATCTCATGAAGCTGTTCCATAACGGAATCTTTCATGGTGTCTTCCATGGTTGTTCCGTTTCCATATAAATCCTTGTTCCAGAGCTCACTGCTGCTTTTGGCCCCCAGCATGCTCTTATAATAATCTTCTACATTTGCCTGCTGATAACGGCATGCAAAGTTTGCCATGCCCATCGTGACGGTCTGATTTTTCATGCTTGCTGCCGTCGCACCTGTATTTATACCACATCCGGTAAAAGCTGCTGCGCAGATTGCACCGGCTAAAATAATCGCTGTAACTTTTTTTGCTTTCATAGTTCCTCCCGGGAGTTTCTTTTCACCTATATACCAGAGTATTATAATTCTTTTCCCTACATCAGGCAAGCACTTTTACGGCTCCGCACACAAAAAAACGTGCATTTGTTCCAATAATTGCCTGAGAACTTCCAGAATTTCCCTGTTCTTTTCCCTTGAATTTGCTCCCAGACGGTAAGTGAAGTACGGTCCCTTCGGATCTGCCGCAAATTTCAGTGATGGAGCAAATGTTTTTACCAGCTCCGGAATACGCTGTGCGTGAATCTTTGCTTTTTCGTACATTAGGATTTTTAACAGATCTTCTCTTTGAACAATTTCCTTAATATATACACTGTGGGCAACCGCTTTGAGTCTGGCAATTGTCAGCAGATTTTGCACGGACTTCGGAGGCTCTCCAAAACGGTCAATCAGTTCTTCGAGCATTTCCTCCGCTTCCTCATCCGTTTCAATTCCGGCGATCCGCTTATACATATCCAGTTTCTGCGACTCATTTGCAATATATGTGGACGGAATAAATGCATCCGTCCGGATATCAACAGAAGTCTCAAACTGTTCGGCCGGTGCTTCTCCCCGGGCTTCTTTCACCGCTTCGTGAAGCATCTTGCAGTACAGATCATATCCAACCGCCTCCATGTGACCGCTCTGTTCGGCTCCCAGCAGATTTCCGGCTCCCCGGATCTCCAGATCCCGCATGGCAATCTTAAATCCGCTGCCCAGATCCGAATACTCCCGGATGGCAGCCAGTCGTTTTTCCGCCACCTCTTTGAGCATTTTGTTTCTGCGGTACATAAGAAACGCATACGCCGTACGATTGGATCTGCCGACCCGCCCGCGCAGCTGATACAGCTGAGAAAGCCCCATATTATCCGCGTCATGAATAATCATGGTATTGACATTTGAGATATCCAGTCCCGTCTCTATGATTGTCGTTGATACCAGTACATCAATGTCTCCATTGATAAACCGGTACATGATATCCTCCAGCTGGTTTTCTCTCATCTGTCCATGAGCAAATGCCACATTTGCCTCCGGCACCAGCTCCTGAATGCGTGACGTCACTTCATCAATATCCCTTACTTTGTTATACACATAATATACCTGTCCGCCACGGGCAAGTTCCCGCGTGATTGCCTCCCGGACCAGTTCCTCATTATATTCCATGACATACGTCTGAATAGGGACACGGTCCATCGGCGGTTCCTCTAAAACGCTCATATCCCGGATTCCGATCAGGCTCATGTGAAGTGTCCGCGGAATCGGTGTGGCAGTAAGTGTCAGCACATCCACATTGGTCTTTAACTGTTTGATTTTTTCTTTGTGAGCCACACCAAACCGTTGTTCCTCGTCCACGACAAGAAGCCCAAGATCTTTAAACTGCACATCTTTTGACAGAATCCGGTGTGTTCCCACAATAATATCCACCTGTCCTTTTTTCAGATCACTGATGGTCTTCTTCTGCTGCGCTGCCGTGCGGAAACGGCACAACAGATCCACCCGGACAGGGAAATCCTTCATTCTCTGGGAAAACGTATTATAAATCTGCTGGGCAAGAATGGTTGTCGGCGCAAGGTATGCCACCTGTTTATTCTCCTGCACTGCTTTGAAAGCTGCACGGATCGCAATCTCCGTCTTTCCGTAACCGACATCCCCGCAGATCAGCCGGTCCATAATCTTATGACTCTCCATATCCCGCTTGGTTGCATCAATGGCAAGCACCTGATCTTCGGTCTCTTCAAACGGGAACAGTTCTTCAAACTCTCTCTGCCATACCGTATCCGGTCCATACATATAGCCATTCTGTTCTTCCCGCTCGGCATATAATTTCACCAGATCCTGTGCGATCTGACGCACGGCTCCACGCACTTTTCCCTTGGTTTTTGTCCACTCCTGGCTTCCAAGTTTATTGAGTTTTGGTTTTCTTGCGTCTTTCCCCGCATATTTCTGGATCTGGTCAAGCTGTGTTGCAAGAATATACAGATTGGAGCCTCCCGCATATTCGATCTTGATGTAATCTTTCACCTTTCGGTCGACTTCTATCTTTTCAATTCCTTTGTAGATACCAAGCCCATGATTTTCATGTACAACATAATCCCCGACACTCAGATCCGTAAACTGCTGGATTTTTTCGCCCTCATAGGTGCGGTGCCGCTTCTTTTTCTTTTTTTCTTCCCCGAAAATATCCGTATCCGTAATCACTGCAAACTGCAGGATCGGATATTCATACCCCTGATGCACTTTTCCGTAGCAGACCATGATCTGTCCTGCCACCAGATCGTGATCGTAATCTTCCGTATAAAAACAGTTGAGTCCTTCGTTTAAAATATCCTCCGCCAGACGCTTCGCGCGTGTGCGGGAACCGGAAAATAAAATAATACGGTATCCGTTTTTTTTGTATTTCTTCAGGTCTGCGATCAGAAGTTCAAAGCTGTTATTGTATGCGCTTACGCTCTTTACATGAATGCCGAACTGCCCATTGGATTTTAATCCGCAGGTCTTGATATCCAGTGCGGAAACCGCACAGCAGGAATATTTTTCAAGCCTTCCCATGATTTCCTTATAGCCAAACAGTTCGTTCATCTGCCCCGGCAGAATATACCCCATTTCCAGACGCTGCTTCATGCTCTCCGAAAATTCCAGTTCCGTCTGCCGTCCGCGTTCCGCGCTCCGGCTCAGCTCATCGAAAAACACAAATGTATCTGCCGGATCAAAATAATCCAGAAGGCTCCACCGTTCCCTGCAGAAATAGGACAAAAAAGCATCCATTCCCGCGGTTTCCGACAATTCTTCCCATTCCTGTGCCAGTTCTTTTGCCTGTGACAGTGCCCGATAGGCTTCCTCGGTTTTCATTTCTTTCCGCAATTTATCGGAAAAAGCTTCTGCTTCCTTTAACAGTCTGCGGATACCTTCTGCTTTCTCTTCGGTCGAAAGAACCAGTTCACATGCCGGATATACCACAAGCTTTTCTATATTTTCAATAGATTTCTGACTTTCCACATCAAAGGTGCGAAGGGTATCTACTTCATCATCCCACAGTTCAATCCGGACCGGATTTTCTTCTGTCAGCGGAAAAATATCAAGAATTCCACCTCTTAATGCAAACTGACCGATATTATCCACCTGATACTGCCGTTCATATCCCATCCGCACCAGCTGTTCCACAAGTGCATCCAGATCCAGGGTATCTCCCTGTGCAATATGCAGCACACTGTCCCACACCTGTGCATCCCTTGGCATCGTATTCATCAGGGCATCAAATGTTGTGATCACCGTCACCTGTTCGTTTTCATGAATTGCCCGCAATGCACTGATCCGCTCTGCGGTAAGAAGGTTTCCGCGGATATCCGATTGATAAAACAGCACATCCTTTGCCGGATAGTACACCACTGACGGATCAAAAAAACGGTAGTCGTCATACAATTCTTTCGCTTTCTGCTCATGAAATGTTACGATCAGACGCCGGCTGCGCGTCCTTCCAAGCGTGTAAATCATATGTGGTTTCTGTGCATCAATACAGCCACTGATGGTCACCAGTCCCGGCTGCATGGCCGCTTTTGTCATATCTTCATATCCGCTCAATTCCTGCAGCGGTTCTATAAATGCTTTCACTTACTTTGTATTCTCCTGCTTTTTTGCATTAAAATCATTCATTGCCTTGTCTGCTTCCCCCTGAATCATCAGGACTGCTGCATCTTCCGCATCCCGTATGGCTTCTTCCACCCTTGCACGGTCCTCCCCGGAAAAACGGCCAAGCACATGGTCTGCCAGATCCCATCCCTGTGGCTTTTCCCCCACACCGACTTTAATTCGCATAAAGTTTGAGGTTCCCACACTTGAAATAATGCTCTTGATTCCATTATGCCCACCTGCACTGCCTTTTTTGCGCACACGGATATTTCCCGGTGCCAAAGAAATGTCATCAAAAATAATCAGCATTTCGCTCTCCGGATCAAGCTTATAGAAATTCACGATTTCTGCGATGCTTTCTCCGCTTAAATTCATATAGGTCTGCGGTTTGGCCAGGATGACTTTTACGCCTTCGATCACACCGCTTCCACACAGCGCTTTATGTTTTTTCTCCGTGATGCTGATGTTGTATTTTTCTGCCAATGCATCGACGGTATCAAATCCAATATTATGTCTTGTTTTTTCGTATTTTTTGTCCGGATTTCCAAGTCCTGCAATTAAAAACATGTATCCAATTCTCCTTTTATTTGAATTTTTGTCCGTTAATTACGAAAGGTACCGCCGGGTGGCTCCCGTGTGGTGGCTGGGGCTGCTGCTTCCTGTGACGTGCTCAACATCCAGAATCAAGAATCTGCAGAAAATGACCGCGTGGCTCCTTTGATGA
>Ga0256405_10002920_pt1 | contig 36989 bp, 24 predicted proteins | sample RumenRJG_02DNA_FD_189096 | JGI IMG/M metagenome (GOLD analysis project Ga0256405, IMG submission 189096) | Bovine rumen microbial communities from Lethbridge, Alberta, Canada - RJG_02 | ecosystem: Host-associated > Mammals > Digestive system > Stomach > Rumen | place: Canada: Alberta...
GATTTCCATGCATATCTGCGGGATGTATGGCTGGTGCCCGGCGTGATCGACCACAGTTTCCCCGAGGACCGGGTGCCGGCAGTCACCAACGGCTGCTTCTTCCCGGACAACACGCTGGACTCCACCAGAGCGGAAGTTCTGGCCGATCCGGAATTCAAAGCGAAAATGGCGGAGATCGAACAGCTGCGCAGAAGCAAACTGAAGACCCCGCTGAAGGAACTGCAGAAAGACCAGTTCGAGCGCGCCATTTCCTTTTTCAACCGGATCCGTCCGGACGGCTCATTCGAAGGGTTGTCTTACGATGAGGTTGTGAAAAAAAATCAGGAAAAAAAACTTCCGGGAAGCATGAATCAGATTTATATCGCCGATCATATCGAAGTAATAAAGCAGCTGCTGTCATTCTGGAAAAACGGCAAAGTGCCGCGGACCGCGGGGAACCGGGACAAATTGTTCCGGCTCATGAACCGGATCATGTCGGCGGAATGCAACATGAAAGGCGAGTGGTACCGTTATGTGGTATGCAGTTTCCTGCTGCCGCATCTGGCCGTCCGGGCATACGGAGTGTTCTTCGACGAAATGGAGGCCGTGGAAAACGGCAGCTGCCGCGATCCGGAAACCGTCCGGCTGAACCGCCTGCTGAAGGAAGTTGCCTCCTGGTGTTTCATGGATCCGGACCAACACCCGACGGCACCTTGTCTGACCTTGGATTTCTTCCGCTTTTCCTCCGCCTTTACCGGGGGGAATTTCAGTTACCGCCCGACGTTCCTGGCCGCGCTGGTCTGCCGGAACCCGCGGATGCTGGATGTGATCTCCGAGGTGGCGAAAAACAGTCTGAGCCTTGTTTCCTATAACACGATGAAGGATGCTTTCTGGCTGGACGGGATAACCGCCGACGGATCGGCCTGGGGACACACCAATCAGAATTATCCGTTCGGGTATCCGATGGACGGCATTCTCGGGATCGGAAAATTGATCGGTCAATTGTCCGGTTCCCGCTGGGAGGTCAAGCCGGACGGCCCGTCATTCGACCATTTCTGCAATTACATGGAAGCGCTCACCTGGTATGGGACCCGCTGCGTCGATGCCGGTTACCTGAAAAAAGCGGACTATCCCAAACTGCTGCAGCGGGACATCCCGACCGCCAGCGGCCGGCTCGGCATGCGGTACAACCCGGGCCGCGGCTACAGCGATTTTGCCAAAGCGGTCGAAACACTGGAGCTGTTCCGCAATCAACTCCCGGACGGGAATCCGCAGAAAAAACGGCTGGATAGGGTCTACGGCATCATGACCGGGAAGAACCCGCTGCCCGTCGGCAGCCGCTATTTCTGGAACAACGATCTGCTGCTTTGCCGGGAAAAAGATTCGATCGTGGCGGTCGCCATGCTGTCTTCACGTGTCCGCAGCATGGAAAGTGCTCCCAGCAACTCTCACTACACCGATTTCTGGAGCGACGGCGCCGCCTGGATCATGAAGCATTTCGACTCCTACCGGACCGCCCGGGGATTTTTCGATCCCTGCGCCATACCCGGAGTCACCGCCCGCCAGTTCAAGTATAAACATACCGGGAAATTGTGGAACACCTACCGGGGCGGATACAATTTTGCCGGAGGCGCCGCGGACGGGAATTATGCAGTCTGCGGCTACCGTATGGGCAGGAACAAAAAAGAATCCTCCTGGAGCAACCCGGACGGGAGGTTCTATGACCTCGTTGCCGAAAAGACCTATTTCCGGTTGAACGGAACGCTGGTCTGCCTGGGAAGCGGCATCAATGAACAGGTTCCGCTGAACATCACGATCGCCACCACACTCGACCAGACCTTGTGGCGCGGTCCTGCTTCTTTCGGACAGGGCGAAGTCCGGAAACCCGGCGAGAAATTCCAGACGGGATCGCAGCTGCTCTGGCACGACGGAGTCGGTTACTGGATCCTGAACGGAAAAGGAACCCTTTCCGGAGAAACGCGGAAAGACCGCTGGACGGAGTTTGACCTCTACAATAAAAAAATCAAAAATCTGCCGAAGACCGCGCCGATCCTGACCTTCCGGATCGATCACGGCAGGAAGGTCGAAAATGCCTCATACGCATACGCGGTGGATCTCCACTGCCCCGATTTCGCCACGCTGAAAAAGCGGGCGGAAAAACCTTCGTTCGAGATCGTGTCGGCGACTTCCGATGCGCATGTCGTCCGGGAGAAACGTTCCGGCACGCTGGCGGCGGTCTTCTTCAAGCCCGGCGAGTCCGGCGGCCTGAAAGTCGATGCTCCGGCGGTCGTGCTGCTGCGGAAAACCCCGGACGGCAAAGTCCAGGTGACCGTGAACGACCCCGAACAGGATCCGAAGCGGGATTCCATTACTCTCGGCTGGAATGGAAAAGATCATAAAATCAAACTTCCGGCCGGATCATACTGCGGTCAGCCGGTAACAGTTGAGATATGAGGCATGAAATATGAATTAGGATCATAATATCCATAAAAACAAAGGAAGGTGATATGACGAAAAAGGAGGGTGAATTGCAAAAGTAAATGCACTTTTGGGGAAATTAAGCAGAGGCGAAGTGCGTTTGGTCTTACAAACGCTTTCCGGGAGGTTTTGAAAACATCATTTTCGTGCGTTTACTGTTACAAAAAGAGCGTTTTGTCTTACAAATTTCAAGCACGAAACAATGCTGACGCTTGGCGTAACGTTATCCATTGAAGGTTTGTAAGAGTAAACGCACTTCCCCCGCCCGAGAGGGGGGAGCCATCTCTTCTTACTATACCACATATCATCCAGTTTTGTAAGACTAAACGCACCAGTACCTTTTTGTAAGACTAAATGCACTTTTCTCTCTTACCGGCGTGCTTTTAACTTTACAACGCACAAAAAACAGGAAAATCTTGAAAATGATTTGTTTTATTCCGCAAAGAGATTACATTATGCAAACCATCAGAAAGGGAAAATATGGAACAGAATCTTATGATCGAAGTTCCGGACCTGAAACTGGTCCTGGATCCGAATTCCGGCCGCATCCTTTCCGCCGTGCGGGACGGATATGAACTCGTCCTGCCCGCGGCAGAACCGTTCCTGCTGAAACTGCTGGACCGGAACGGCGACGGGACCATTCTCAAAGGCAGCCAGTTCAGCCGCTGCGAAAAAACGGATTCCGGATTCCGCTATTCGGAAAATCCGGCCTTCCCCGGCCTGGTTTTCGAGATCCGGATCCATACGAGGGACCGGTTCATCTGTTTTGTCAACGCGGTTTCCGGCGTGCCCGCGGATCAGGTGCTCGAATGGGTGGATTCCCCGGTGATCCGGGTGCCGGGAAACCGGAAGCTTTTCCTGCCGCTGCATGACGGCCTGGTCTTGACCGATCCGACCAAACGGACGAAAACCGCGAAATATCAATATCACCCGATCGGATTTCCCAAACGGGGACAGTATTACGGCCAGTCGTATCCGTGCCGCTGCATGATGCAGTATATGGCCGACTACGCGGACGGCAAAGGGATCTTCACAGCCGCATTCGACCAGGCCGGGATCTCCAAGGCGATGGAATATGACACGCAGGAAGACGGCTCGGTCCGGCTTTCCATGCAGACTTTCACCGACTGCGATTTCGGGCAGGATTATGTGACTCCATTCGAATATGTGGTGACCGGATTCGACGGCGACTGGATGAATGCGGCGAAAATCTACCGGGACTGGTATGAATCGTATGCGCCGCCGGCCAAACCTTATCCGAAATGGTTCGAGGAGTCTCCGGTCATGGTGATCTATCCGGTCCTGGGACAAGGGACCGACCGCGGCAAACATCAGCTGCATCCGAACTGCTATTACCCCTACCGGAACGCGCTGCCGTATATCCGGCAGTTCAATGAAAAATTCGGCTCGTCCGTGCTGGCGCTGCTGATGCACTGGGAAGGGACCGCGCCCTGGGCGCCGCCGTATGTCTGGCCGCCGCTCGGCGGGGAGGAATTGCTGGCGGAACTGCGGGACGGTCTGCATAAAGACGGCAATCTGCTGGGACTGTATGCTTCGGGGACCGCCTGGACCCAGACCAGCAGCATCAACGATTACACGCAGGAAGAACGCTGCCGGAAAGAAGGGCTGGAACGTTTCATGATGCGCGGTCCGAAAGGCGAGATCGAAGCTACCATCTGCAACGGAGAAAACCTGCAGCGTCTCGGATATGACCTTTGCCTGAGCGAAGAATGGTCGCGGCAACAGGTGCGCGGCGAGATCCGCAAGGTCGCTGCGTTCGGAACCGATTACTGCCAGTATTTCGACCAGAACCACGGCGGCGGCCAGCTGCTCTGCTATTCCAGGGAGCATCATCATCCGCCCGTTCCCGGCGCGAGCCAGACCCGGACGATGCTTTCGCTGATGAAGGAGATCCGCAAGGATATCGAGTCCGTGAACAGTGAAATGGTCCTCGGGTGCGAAAGTTCCGCCGCGGAACCGTTCCTCAATGAACTGCAGCTGAACGACGCCCGCTATGCAATCGTGTGGAACTATGGATATCCGGTCCCGGCGCAGTCGTTCGTATTTCACGGCAGATCGACCTGTTTTGCCGGCAACCAGTGCGGTATCTCCTGGCTGTTCCGGCATCAGGAATGTCCGGACAATCTGCTGTACCGGATCGCTTACGCCTTCAATGCCGGCTATTTCCTTTCGGTGACGCTGAAAGAGGACGGGCTGATCCACTGGGGCTGGGGCATGCCGTGGGAAAAGGAAGGACCGGATCAGGAAAATGTCATTACGCTGATCCGGAACCTGAACCGGATCCGGAAACAGTATCCGCAGTATCTGCTGCACGGAAAAATGGAACTGCCGCTTTCGCCGATGCAGTGTGGGAAATGGACTTTGAAACTCGTGGATCGGGATGATATTCTGGATTCCGTTTTGGATTCCTCCTGGAGTGCGTCCGACGGCTCGCGGGTCCGGATCCTTACCAATTTCCTGCCGCAGGAACAGCAGGCAACGGTCGGGGGTCAAGCCGTGACCGTGCCGCCGCTCTCCGCGCTGGTGCTGGAAAACCGGTAACGGGGCCGCCTTACGGTTTTTTCGTTTTCCGGCTCATGCCGGGGATCTGGGGCACGTCTTTCGGCGAGGCCCAGGAACATTGCGCCAGCACGACCAGTTCGGAATGTTTGACCGAAGTCGATTTGCTGGAGAACAGATAACCAAGGACCGGGATCTGCGACAGCCACGGAATACCGGTCGAGGATTCCACTTTTTCCTGTTTCCTCAGGCCGCCGATGACAAAACTGTCCTTGCCGTAAGGTAGACTTACCTGAAGCGAGACCACGCTCGGACTGCTGATCCGGGGCCGTCCGTTCGACTGGAAACCGATCAGACTGGTGTTGTTCAAAGAGACCTGGAACGAGGTTTCGGCCAGATTGACCGAGGCATTGGAAACAGTCATGCTAAAACCGTATCCGGCGGACAGCGTGGTGATCTGCTGATTTCCCTTGCCGACGGGATAATTCCCCTGTTCGACCGTTGAAGCGCTTTCTCCGGTTTCCCGGCGCAATTCCCCGATCATGGACGACAGCAGTTCATACGGTCCGACGCCGGTATCCGGCAGGGAAAGAGCATTCGGGACCGGCTTGGAGGTGTCGATGTAAAAGATCTGCGTGGTGCGGTCCAGCCGGGCCGGGGTATTGTTCCGGATCACCAGTTCGCCGCTGTGGACCACTTTCGCCCTGCCCCGGCTGGCAAGGAAATCCAGATACCGGCTGTTCCATTTCGGGTTGAAATTGTAGAAACTGGTCCGTTCCGAACCGTAAGCGCTGCTCATGCCGTTGCTGTAGAGAGCCGACCAGTTGTTCCGCATCCGTCCGCCGGCGGAGAAGAGATCCGCGCCCTCGTTGTTTTTCCAGTTCTGAAAATCCAGCCCCATCTTGTCGTCGTTTTCATCATAGACCTCGATCACGGAGATCTTCAGACGGACCTGCGGGATCGGCACGTCATATTTGGCCAGCAGCGCGGCGATATTGTCGCAGGAATAATTGGACACGTCGAAGATCAGCCAGTTCAGGTCTGGATCAGTGGTGACCAGGTCCTGCCCCTGCCAGAGTTCCGTCACGTCGGAAATGTTCATGCCGACATTCTGGATCAGGTTCACCAGATTCCGGGCCGGCACGAATTTCGGCAGGTAGAAGAAGATCTGCGTCCCGTAATTGGCGCCCATCTGCGGCCGGTCCATGAACTCAATGATGGAATCCAGCCCCATGCCGTTTTCGTGATCCTTGAACCGGTATTCCTCGGCGCTGACGATCAGCAGACTGGTGCCGTCAACGTATTTCAGACATTCGACCGCAGTGTTGCTGCCGAGCTGCAGCGTCGGATTGTAGCCGGGCTGGGCGGTCGGGGGCGTGGTCAGCACCGGCGAGGACACGGTGGCGGCCACTGTCGACGCAGCGGACGTGCCGATCCCCGCATTGGTGCCCGGCGTGCCGTTGCCGCCGTTCACCGCATTCATCGGATACTGCTGCTGAAGACTGGTGTTGCCGACCCGTTTGGACTGCACCATCTGCCGGAGATAATCCCGGATCTCATACGGATCGACGTGTTTCAGCAAATACGTTTTCGTAACCACGCGCGGATCGTTGTTGTCCCGGATGAAATGCACGACCCGGGTCTTGTCCTGCACGTTGACCAGCAGCTGCGCCTCGACCCTCGTGCCGTCGTATCCGGCCGTGTTCTGGATATTGGAATCCCGCGGGGTGCCGGCCACTTCCGCACCGGATACGCAAACTCCCGCCAGCAGGGAAACCGTCATGGAAAAAATATGTTTCATCGTCTGTTCCTTTTTTTAAGTAAAACTGTCATTTGCCGACTTTCGTCAGCACGCCGACCTTCATGCCGTCCGGTTTGGCGGTATTGAGTATCTCCGCACGCACGGTCAGACAAACATGGATCTTTTCCCGGCTGGTGGTCGTGGTCCCGAACAGATAGCCGATCCAGGGGATATCGGACAGCCACGGGATGCCGATCGTCTGCCGGACATTCTGTTCCTTGTCCCATTGCGCCAGGATCATTTCCCGGTTCAGGTCGAACAGCGCATTGCCTTCGGTAACGCCGGTTTCGATCAGTTCGTTGCCGAGGTTGTTGCGTTCCATCACATTGGCGGTCTGGATGCTGTAGCCGAAAAAAACCGTCCCCGGCGATCCGGCATAACTGCCTGGCTTGTATGGATCGATCGAAAATGCTTCGCTCCGCGGATAAGGCGCCTGCGGTTCGCCGCCGCCATGCAGATTGACCAGCGGCGCATTGATCTTCAGATAAATTTGATACATGCCTTCCGGCAGCGAGGTGATGTTCCCTACACTGGTCTTGTCATTGTCCGATTTGTAGATGTTCTGCAGCTGCGGGTTGAACATCAGGGCATAACTGTTGGTCTCCGAATTGGCCACGGTCAGGGTGGCGGTGTTCCGGATGTCCGCTTTGCCGTCCTGCTGCAGCACGCGCAGGAAACTGGCGTCGAACTGCGGAGCGAAAAGGAAGGCGCCGAACGGTCCGGACATTCCCTGCAGCGCGGCGCTCCCGCCGGAAGAAAGGTCGAACACCTGGAATCCGGCCTGAAAGATATTCAGTCCAGGTCCGTTTTTCCAGGCCAGATAATCCAATCCGATGTCCCGCATCCGGCTTTCCCGGATCTCATAGACATTGAAATGGAAAGTGATCTGCGGCGCCGGCCGGTCCAGCCATTCCAGAAACTGGAAAGCGTAGGAGGTGTTCGAGGAATTGTCCTTCCAGTAGATCTGGTTGGAATTCTGGTCATACCCGTAAACCGAACTGTAGGCACCCTCCCCGACCGCGGCATTGACGATGATATTGACCAGAGTCTGCCCGGAACGGTATTTCGGCCGGTAGACCGCGCGGGTGATCCCGGTCCCGCGGATGATTTCGCCGGGGACCCGTCCGTCGATCTTCACTTCCCGGTCGGCCTTGCGGATGAAATCGTCTACATAAGGCATCATCTTGATTGGACAGGTGACCGTGAGGAACTGCTGATTGTTGTTCCCGTATTCGATGCAGTTCACCGAAGAATTGATGTTGTAGCGTTTGACCGCCGCCATCAGGAACGGCGTGATGTCGTTGGATTGCACATATTTCAAGGTGTAGATCTTGGAGACCATCCGGTCCTGTGCGTCATCCTGGACAAACCGCAGTGTGCGGGTTTCCGGTTCGTCTGCGGCCAGAACGGCCGCAGAGGCTGTGAGCGCGACACAAAGCGCCCCCGTCTTGAGTCGTAACATTTTCATCCCCCCTGTTTTTTGCTTCCGGATCGCTCCGGCAGGGGTAACTTACGGCCGTTTCACTTCGTTTTCAAGCGAAAATCACAGTGTCAAACAATGGCAGCAAAACAGATGACAGGATGTTTTATAGGAAAAAAGAGACCCAAAAAAATTCAATTTTTTCTTCCAGGAAGGGCCAACCCGGTCTGCAGCAGTTCCTGCCGCAAACGCTCCACCGGCAGGCCGATCACATTGGAAAGCGAACCGTCCAACTTGGACAGGATCATTTCGCTGTGTTCCTGGATCGCATACGCGCCGGCTTTGTCCATCACGTTCACTTTGGCCATGTATTCCCGAATGTCCGCATCGGAGAGATCCTTGAAAACGACCCGGGAGACCTCCACGAAAGAGCGGTCCAGACCGTTTTCTCCGCGAAGCAGAGCGACCCCGGACATGACTTCATGCTCCCGCCCGGAAAGGGTTCTGAGCATGGAAAAAGCTTCATCCGCCGTTTGCGGCTTGCCGAAGATCCTTCCGGAGCAGACCACAATGGTATCGGCCCCGATCACCAGCGAATCGGGATACAGAGTCGAAACCGCAGCGGCTTTCAGGCAGGCGTTCCGGCGTGCGATCTCCTCAGCAGGAGATCCGGCGCAAGATGAGATCTCCTCTACTTCCGCGGATATCGGGGCAAACTCGATCCCCATCCCAGCCAGCAGTTCTTTCCTGCGGGGAGAAGCCGAGGCAAGGATCACCGGACAGCAGAATTTCATCGGCGCCGGTCTCCGGATCAGGGTTCACTGTCCGGATGGTAAAGGATGTGCGAACAGTTGTCGCACAGGACCAGCTCGCCTTTTTTGGCCTGGTTGGTCACCTGAGGCGTGACTTTCAGCGAACAATGGCCGCAGACCCCGTTGGCAATGGGGACCACCGGTTTTCCGGTGTCGCGGGTCAGGATGTTCTGATAGATGTTGAGCACATTCAGTTCGACACGGGAAATGAAACCTTTTTTCTCTTTCTTCAATTTGACAGCTTCGGCTTTGATATATTCGATCAGCTGCTTGAACTCTTCCAGTTCCTCCCGGATCTGCCGTTCGGTGGCGGCAAATTCCTTTTCCTGATCCGCCAGCGCCTTGCGAGCCTTTTCCTGCTCGTCGATCAGTTCGATCACGCACGTCTCCAGTTCGGAGATCTGCTGCTTCGTCGTTTCGATGTCGGTCATCATGGCCTGATATTCGGCGTTTTTCTTGACCATGGCGGACTGGGTAAGGGTCTTGCGGATCTTGTCATTGAGCGCGGCGATCTCGCCCTCGGTCTGTTTCTGGGTCTGCTCGACCCGGTTCACATTCTCCCGTGCGGCCGCGAGCTGCGCTTTGGCCGCTTCGTATTCTTCCCGCAGTTTCGCCCGTTCGCCGGGGATCGTGCGGTATTTGGTTTCGAGATCCCGCAGCTTCATGTCATACTGCTGGACCGTCAGGATGTTGGATACCCAGTTTTTCATTTGCGTTTTTTCCTTTCCCGGCTGTCTTTCAGGGCTTGTTTCAAGGTCGGAAGTATGTGCTTATACATCCGGTAGAAACCCAGATCGTTCGGATGGCAGCCGTCCACCGTGCAGGCGTCGTACATTTCCTTTCCGAACAGCGTTTCCCCGTCGATGAAATACACCTTGCGGTCGCCGGCTTCCACGGCGTGCTGATAAGTCCGGCGGATGATTTCACGGCGGCGACACACCAGTTCATCGGAAGAACGGTATCCCCGCATCCGGAAATCGCAGCAGGACATCATGATGACCGGCAGCTCCGGATCCGCTTTCCGGACCGCACGGAAAAACGGTTCATGGGTCTTCTGCAGATGCTCCGGGTCCGGCGCATTGTGGTCGTAATCGTAGACGAACACCGCCAGGTCCAGTCCGGCAATCGCTTTGGCCACGGCGATCTCTCCCCGGCCGCTGCCGGAGAAACCCAGATTGATCTGTTCGGCATCCACTTTGCGGCAGAGCATGGACGTATAAGCATTTCCGGGACGCGAGGCACATCCGCCCTGGGTGATGGACGAGCCGTAAAACAGGATCGGCGCTTTGACTTTATGCGGCAGAGGAGGCAGGACCTTACAGCCCTCCTTCAGTCCGATCTCCACTTTTTCCACTCCGCCATACAGCGGGAAATCGATCACCCAGTCGCAAAGTTCGCCGCCCGGATTGTGCCCGCACTTGGCCAGCACATCCACCTGTTTGGGCGAAGGCTGGACCGTGAAGTTGTAAAGCAGTTTTCCGCCCGGGGCTTTCCGGTAGGAATCAAATCCGGCGCTGCCCGCACGCGGCATGTGGTTCATGTCGGAACTGTATGCCAGTTTGGCGCGGATCATCAGTTCCGGTGAATCCGAACGGAACCGCACGCAGACCCCGGCGGTATGGTTGCTCAAACTCAGGGCGCCTTCGTTCACCTCGGCGGTCGTGAAGTTTTTCGGCAAACGGTAATAAGCCTGCTGGTTTTCCTGAAACCAGGCGAGACCTTCCAGCCGGAACGGTTCCAGTTTCACATCACGGAAGAGAAATCCGTTTTCGTCCACTGGTTCAACTGAAAAATTCTTATCGATCCGGGTTATATCCATGCTGCTTGTTTCCTCCTGTTGATTTGAAAAAGGAATATAATCTCTGCCGGAAGAAAAAACAAATCCTTTCGGCGTTTTCTCGTGATTTTTTCCGGGAGATATCCCGGCATCCTGCTTGAAAAAAACTCCCGCATGGATATATTAAACCGGAAACCAATAAACCGGAAAGGATCGGCCAAATGAATACAACAAGCGAAAATCTGGAAAAACATGTCCGTATGCTGACGGATACCATCGGAGTCCGGCTGGCCGGATCACCGCAGGAATATCAGGCGGCGGAATATATCGCCGGGGAATTCCGGAAATACTCCCCCAACGTGACCATTGAAAAATACCCGGTCCAGGAACGCTGCATCACTTCGGAAAAACTCGAAGTCCAGCTCAACGGCCAGTGGCAGGAATTTCCCTGTTCGCTATTCAGTTCCGCTCCTTCGACCGACGGCAAACGGGTCGAAGCCGAACTGGTGTTCTTCGACACGGCGACCGGCTATCAGCGACCCGATCTTTCGTTTCTGACCGGCAAAGCGGTGGTCCATCTGGGCTGCCATATCGAAAGCGAGGACAATTACCGCCGTCTGATGGAAGCGAGACCCGCTTTCATCCTCTTTGTGGACATCCGTTACACCGGCACGGTCCAGCTCGCGGACGGACTCTTCCCTGCGTATGTAAGCAAATATGGCGCGGTCCCGAGTCTGAACGTGGCTTATATGGATGCCTGGAAATGGCTGCAGGGGAAAGCCCCGCGCGCGGCGATCGCGGTAAGCGGCGGGATCCGCAGCAGCGAAACCACTGTCGTCATCTGCGAACTCCCCGGTACCGATCCGGCCAGCGGCGTCATCTACGCCGGCGGACACCATGACACGCAGGCCGGCACGGTCGGCGCGGACGACAACGCCATCGGCAGCGCCTGTGTCATCGAACTGGCGCGTCTGCTTTCCGCCAAACCGCACAAACGCACCTTCCGCCTGATCAGTTTTGGTGCGGAAGAACAACTTTCGCTCGGCAGCGCTTCCTATGTCCGGAAACACCGCGAAGAGATCACCCGGAACGGGATCTTCATGTGCAACTTCGATTCCATGGGTTCCGCGCTCGGATGGCCGGAATTCACGGTCAACGCCAACGATGCGCTCAGCAGAAAAATCAAGGAAGTTTACAACCGGAACAACATTTATTTCGTGGAACATCCCGATCCGTGCCCCTACACCGACCAGTTCCCGTTTGCGGCCTGCGGCGTCCCGGGGATGTGGCTCTACCGGCGGAACTGCACCGGCGGCGTCTATTTCCATCACCGGGTGGACAATACGCCTGACATCATCGGGTTCGAACAGGCGGCGGAACAGCTCCATGCCGCGCTGGCGCTGATTTCCGAACTGGCTGATGCCGAAAGCATCGCGAATTACCGCAGGCTCCCCTCCGAACTCCGGCAAAAGATCGATTCGCTGTTCCAGTCCGTTTATGGAGGATTCTGAGGAGCACGATGCCGGAACGAATGACCATTTCCGCAGAGGACCTTCCCGAAGAACTGCTCCGGGAAGAGTTCATCTGCACGGCCTCAGGTCCGGGCGGACAGCATGTCAACCGCACGGCCAACACGGTCCGGCTGTATTTCGATGCGGCGCACTTCCCTCCCCTGGATCCCGCCGCGCTCCTGCGGCTGAAAAAGATTTCGGGAAGCGATGACGCGGGCGCGATCACCGTCTCCTGCAGGGAAACGCGCAGTCTGGCGCAGAACCGGCTGCGGGCAAGGGAAATGCTCGCACATTGGATCACCCAGGCACTGATCGCTCCCCGGAAACGGAAGAAAACCAAACCGACCCGGGCTTCGAAAGAAAGACGCCTTACAGAAAAATCCCGCCGCAGCCGGCTCAAGGCTGCTCGTTCGGGAAAATATGAATAACGGTTGCCCGATTCGGGAAAGAGAGTTTCGATCATGGACAATATATTGATTTGCGGATACGGGATCAGCGGACGGGCCGCGGCCAGACTGGCCGCCTCGCTCGGACGTCCGGTCATCCTTGCCGATGAACACACTTCGCTGGAAATGCGGGCAGCCGCGGATGCGCTGAAGAAGGAACATTCCGGGATCCAGGTCTTCTTCAACTGCCAGCCGGGACAAATACTGCCGCCGTGTTCCGCAGTGATCGTCAGTCCGGGACTGCGCAGGGAAAGCAAACTTTATCAGGCTGCGAAAAAGGCGCTGGTGCCCGGCGGCCTTTGGATCAGTGAACTGGAATTTGCCCTTCGGAACGCGCATTGTCCGTTTGTCTCCATTACCGGAACGAACGGCAAGACGACCACCACGGAGTTGACCACCGCTCTGCTCCGAGCCAACGGGATCAACGCCGCCTCGGCAGGCAATATCGGCTCGGCCCTGAGCGAATGCGTCCTGGAAGCAGAAAAACAGCAGATCGGCTTTCTGGTGATCGAAACCAGTTCGTTCCAGCTGGAAAACATCGCCCGTTTCCCGGATTGTCCCGCCGCAATCCTCAATCTGGCCAGCGATCATATCGACCGGCACGGTTCGCTGGAGGAATACGCACGGACCAAGTTCAAGGTCTTCGCCGGAAACCTGCCGCCGGAACAGCGGATCATGAACAGCAATCTGCGGCCGTGGCTGGAACGTTTCCTGCCGGGGACGGCGGTCACCACGTTTTCAGCCGCAGATCCCAACGCCGATTTCACCTTGCAGGATCAGCGGATCTGTTTCCGGAACCGTCCGGTCTTCGACTGTGCCAAAGCCCGGATCCGCGGCGTCCACAATGCGGAAAACATGATGGCCGCACTGGCCCTGCTCCGCGCCGTCAAAGGAGAGGAAGCATTGTATCAGGAATCGACCGCGGCCGCGCTGGCCGCTTTTGAGAGCAGTCCGCACCGGATGGAAGTATTCGCCCGGCAGGACGGCATCACCTACGTCAACGACTCCAAGGCGACCAATCCCCACGCGGTCAACGCGGCAGTCAAGGAGTTCGCCCGCGGCAGGAATCTGCTGCTGATCCTGGGCGGGCTGGACAAGGGAATGGATTTTTCCGAACTGGAAATCTCCTTTCCGCATATCAAAAAGGCTTTTCTGATCGGCAGCTGCCGGGAAACACTGTTTTCCGAGCTTTCCGGAAAAGTGAAATGCGCTTTCTCCGGCGATTTTTCCCTGGCGGTCCGCGACGCCTGCGCGGCGGCTGCGCCCGGCGACGTGGTGATGCTTTCGCCCGCCACCGCCAGCATGGACATGTTCAAGAACTATGCCGAACGCGGGAATGAATTCAAACGTCTGGTCCGGGAATACATCCGGAAAGGCGGACGGGGCTGACGGTTCACCATCCGGAAAAGAGATCCTTTTCCTCCTGCTGCGGAGGCTGCTGGAAAAACGGGGCAAACTTTTTGCGGAGTTCCTCGAGTTTTTCCAGATAATACGGCACATTTTCATCCCGGACTGTTTCATCCGCCTCGGACAGCAGTTTGGAACTGTCCACCACCGAAACTTTTTTCTTGTCGCCGATGATATAGAAAGCGATCTGATCGCCCTGCCGGTATTGACGGCCTGATCTGATCGCCAGTTCATACGCGGCACTGCGTTTTCCGGTGCCCGCGGCGAGTTTGCGCTTGTAGGTTTCCGGGGAATCCGCCAGGGTCTCGCTTTTGGCCAGGTCGGAAAACGGCAGGGTGTGTTCCTGAAGCGCACGGGTGAATTCCGCATGGATCCGTTCCGGTGCGCCGGTATCATGCCGGAGCAATGCGTCGATGATCTGCAGCATGTAACGCCGCTGGAATGGTTCCAGTCCGCGCGATTTCAATGCGGCTCCGGCGATCGTGATCTCGCCCGAAGCAGTGAGCAGCGCGTAATTTTTGCTTTTATAGCAGAACATGGCCGGATACGATTCATCGAATTCCACCTCGATCCCGGACGGCAGGACCTGTTTCAATGCTTCGCCGACCTCATTCAGAGAACGCTCTTTCGAAAGCTGGAAATAGATACCGTCGGTATCCATTTCGATGATCTTGGAACCGTTCTTTTCAAGCGTGTTCAGCATCAGGGTCAGAATCTCCCTGCCCCGGGCGGTGACCCGTTCGGCCATGCTGAAATCATTCAGGAATCCCTGTTCAAAACCGAGATAACCGTAGAACGAGTTGATCAGGATCTTGAACGCGGATTGCAGAGCGCCGTAATAATCCTTCTTGTCCTGAGTCTGCGCGGCTTTGGCGGCATCCTTGGCTTCCAGCCGGAAAGTGCGAAGCCGTTCGAGCCACTGCGGGAAGATCCGCAGGGAATCGCGCGCCGGGACCCATTTTTCCGACAGGATCACGGAAGGATACAGGGAACGCACGTCGCAATGGTCGACCCGCTCGAAAACGCCGGTTTCCAGTGCCTGGGTCAGAGCTCCGGAAAAAGCGCGTCCGCGTTCCGGCGCGGGCAAAGCCGCTCCGGCTTTCAGGTATTCCGCGGCAAACAGGGCATCGATCCGCGTGGCATTGCCGCGCACCATGCAGTTCTGGTATCCGAACGGAACGATCCGCGTCTGATAAAACCAGCTGGGCGAAAGGATCTCGGAAAGCGAACGGGTCTCCCGCACATCGTCCAAAGCGTATTTCAGCAGATTTTCCCGGTCGTTGTGCCAGGCGTCCGTGATGGATGCTCCGTCGATGTAAGTCCGGTCGGGCGCGGCGACGCCAAAATGCTTCGCCGCGTATTTCAGCCCGTAATTGTCCAGATTGCGGTGCACCGCATCGTAAAAATACAGCAGGAAACAGGTGTCCGCAACATGCCGGCCGTAAACATCATACCGCGTATAGGTAATGATCCGTTCGGCCACCGTGAAACGGGAATTGCGTTTTTTCGGCGGGGAACCGTCGCGGCCCAATTTGAGTTTTATCTTGTGGCGTTTCGCACGCGCTTCCAGATACGGCAGGTCGAAACGGAAGATATTGTGCCCTTCCAGGATATCCGGATCACGTCCGGCCACTTCGGTGCAGAAAGCCTCCAAAAGCTCCTTTTCGGAAGGATAGTCCGCCAGGGAAAGCACTTTCTCCCAGCCGGTGCTGTCCGAAAGGGAAATGATGATCACGGCATCGTCCGCGCGGTCGGCATTGGGGAATTCATATCCGGGAGAACAAAGCGTTTCGATATCGAACTGAAGGCGGCGCACCTCGGGGAAAGCCATGCCGTCAAACAGCCTCAGGTCATGTTCGATCAGGAACTGCTGCGTCAAATCGCTGAACAGCCGGAACGGCGCATTGTTCTGCCCTCCGGAAAAACCGGTGGTCTTTTTGAGCATGGACACCGCTTCGTCATAACGCACGGAGTCATCGAAATCGACCTTGAACCGGAATTCGCCCGGACCGGAAAGTTCCGTCACCCGGATCCCGGGAGTATTCTCCGGAAATGCGGGAAATGCAGTCAGCAGAAAAGGACGGAAAGGCATGCTTTTCCGTTCAACGGAATCGTCCTCATGCCGGATGAAAACTTCCGCCGAACCGTCTTTTCCCGGCTCAACGGCACAAATACGCTGAAGCTGTTCAGACATGAAACACCATCCTTTCCCCCTCCCCTGACCGGAGATGTTATGCGATCGAATATTTGGCCGCAGTCTTTTTCAAAGCAGCCAGCTGTTTTTCGCTGAGCACCTTTCCGTCGGCACGCTGTTTGGCCAGCGATTCAAAAAAAGCCTGATCGTCATAAATCCGCCCGCGGATTTTTTTCGGTTCCGCCCAGCTGGTGATGCTGCGCATTTTGCGGATCAGTTCGTCAGCCTCGCCCATCGGGACCGGTTTGGCCTCGGGAGCAGCGGGATCGGCGGCTTTTTTGTCATTCAGATGAAGCAGATCGGCGATCCGGTCGAAATTCGGGAGATTTTCGCGGTAACGGACCGCGATCCGGCCCAGAGCGTTCAACTGTTTCTCGCTCAGGACGCGGCCGCTGCGGCATTGTTCCTGCAGCGATTCAAAAAATTTCTTTTCATCGAAGGAACGGCGGAAACCTTTTCCGGGAGTTTTCCACGGGATCGCCTTCATGGCAGCAAACACTTCCTCCAGACTCTTCTGCGACGGAGCGGAAGCGGCGGCAGTTTCCCGCTTTTTCTGCCACTCCAGAATCATGTTCCGGCGGGCAGTCTGTTCATCTCTCGTCGCGGCAAGTTCCTCCGCGAAACCGTATTTTTTCGCCGCGGCGTCCAAATCGGGCAGCTGATCCTGATATTTCACCGCCATCCGGAGAAGCGCATCCCATTGAGGCGCGGAAAGGTTTTTCCCCGAGGAGAATGCCACCTTGATCGAACGGAAGAATTTCTGGTCGTCATATATCCGGTTCCCGCTCTTTTCCGGCGGATTCCAGTTTTTGATTTTTTCCATGACGGAGATCAGTTCACCGGTTTTCGGTCCCTTCGGTGCGCCGATGGTCTTTGCGGACTGAAGCCATTTTTCAAATTTTTCATAGAACGAGCGCATCATCGCAGTCCACTGAACCCTGCCCTCCTCCACCTGGTCGAGTTCGTCTTCCATCTTGGCGGTGAAACCGACTTCGAACAGAGCGGGAAGATGCTCCACCAGATAATCGCAAATCCGGAATCCGAGTTCGGTCGGGATCAGTTTTCCTTTCTCCTTGTCCACGTATTTGCGTTCCTGAATGGTGTTGACGATCGTGGCATAAGTGGAGGGCCGGCCTACGCCCTTGGATTCCAGTTCCTTGATCAGCGTCGCCTCGGAAAAACGGAGCGGCGGCTCGGTGAACCGCTGTTCACCCAGCAGATCCTTCAATGCGCAGTTTTCCCCGTTTTTCAGGGATTTGAGGATTTCGGCATCTTTCTGGTTCTCGTCTTCTTCCTCGACCCCTTCTTCGCGGATGTTGTAGACCCGGAGGAATCCGGCAAAAGTGACCACCGTCGCCGCGGAACGGAACGTGTAAGTCTTCCGGTCGCGGCCGACCCCTTCCACCTCGACCGTAGTACGCAGTTCTTCCGCGGAAGAAGTCTGGCTGGCCATGAAACGGCGCCAGATCAGCGTATAAAGTTTCAGACTGCGGTCATCCAGATAGGGTTTCACTTTGTCCGGTGTCAGCGTCACATCGGTCGGACGGATCGCCTCGTGTGCGCCCTGCGCGGTCGCTTTCGAACGGTATACCGGGGGTTTGGCAGGAACGTATTCCGGACCGTAATTCGCCGCGATGAACTTCCGGGCCGCCTCCTGCGCCTCCCGGGAAACCGTGACGGAATCGGTTCTCATATAAGTGATCAAGCCGACGGGGCCTCCGGTCCCGACATCAATTCCTTCATACAGGGACTGGGCGATCCGCATAGTCGAACTGGCGGAAAAACCGAGTGCGGAACTGGCCGCCTGCTGCAGCGTGCTGGTAATGAACGGAGGCGCGGCATGACGTTTGCGCGGGGAGCTTTCGATTTCGGCGACCTGCCAGCCGGATACGCTGCGGATCATCTTTTCCAGCTGTTTGGCCGTTTCCTGATCCTTCACCGATGCTTTTTCGCCATCGATCTTGAACAGTTTGCCATGGAAAATCCCGGGATGCGCCTGGAAGCGGGCTATGAAATTCCAATATTCCTCCGGCTTGAAATTCTGAATGACGCGTTCCCGTTCGCAGACCAGACGAAGCGCCACCGACTGCACGCGTCCGGCACTGACGCCTTTTTCGATCCGGCCCCAGAGCAGCGGACTGACCATGTAGCCGACAATGCGGTCCAGCACCCGGCGGGCCTGCTGTGCATCCACTTTGTCAAGATCCAGCTGCGTCGGAGTCTGGAACGCCTTGGAAATCGCGGACCGGGTGATCTCATGGAACGTGACCCGATGGAAAGCGGCTTTCCGGTTGCACTTGGAAAGGATCTCCTGCAAATGCCAGGCGATCGCCTCCCCTTCGCGGTCAGGGTCGGGTGCCAGATAAATATCCGAAGCCTTCTTGGCCGCGGCTTTCAGTTCGGCAAGATTCTTTGCCCGTTCACGGGTCTCTTCATACTGCGGCATGAAATCATGTTCAAGGTCCACTCCGAAACTGCGGGCCGGAAGGTCGCGGACATGCCCCATGGACGCTTTGATCGTATATTGACTGCCCAGCATCTTCCCGATCGTGCGGGCTTTGGCCGGAGATTCCACTATCACCAGTTTACTCATATTTCAGTCCCTTTATTCGCATTCTGTTTGTTTTTCGAATTTCTATATCCTTTAAAGGTAACGTCTCAATCCTCTTCTGTCAAGTCCGGGAAGCGAAAAAAAACAAAACTTTCAATGCCGCACGCTCAAAAAAAGATGAAAGTCAAAAAACGGCCGGTCAGAAAACGGTTTCCGGAGGAGGGTCCTTGCGGTGATCTTTGCGGTAAAGTCTCCGGGCGGCGGCATCAGCCGCACGCAGGAATTTTCCATTACGTCCGAACAAATCCGCAAGTCTTTGCTGCTGGAAATACGCACGCAGGAAAGAATAGATATCATGTTTCGTCAATCCGGCATCCATGGCGGAAAACCAGAGTCCCGCCACATCCTTCACCCAGTAATGATACGGCACGCAGGAGCGGATCTGCGCCCGGTGGAGGTCGATCACATGCAGTTCCGGACCGGCGCTGTTTTCCGTCCCTTTCCGGAGCAGGAAATGACAAATGTAGCAATCACGGTGATTCAGACCGGAACGATGCATCTTCCCAGCCATGTCCCCCAGTTTCCGGATCAAGGCGCGTTTCACCCGGAACGGCGGCAGCTCCGTTTTCCAGTTCCGGCAGAAATCCTCCAGGCTGATGCAGTCTGTCAGTTCTTCCGTGACCAGAAACGAGGTGCGGGCAAACGGAACGGAACCGCGGCATCCGTAAGCGGCAGGCGTCATGGTCTCCACCCCGTGCGCTTTCAAATGCAGCAGGGCACGGTATTCCTGACCGGCATCCGTCACCGGAGATTTGAACTGGAGCAGATTCTTGAAATATTCCCGGAAACCGATCCCCCGGTGCAGCTTGACAAAATATCCCCTGCCTTCCCGTTCGATCCGGAACGTGTGGCGCGATTTGACTTTGCGGTAACTTTCGCCCGTCAATTCAAAAGCCGCCTGAAACGGATCTTTTCCCTTCCAGATGCGTTCAAAAACGGGATCAAGAAAAATTTCACGCATGTGCCCCCTCCTCGACATACTGCCAGAATGATTCCGTCCGGTGATGGAAATCGCTCTTCCGGGCATATTCCAGCGCATCTTTCCGCATCTGCTCCAGAGCCCCGGGCAGACGAAGGGAAAGTTCCAGTGCATCCGTCAACGCCGCGGCAGAAAAAGGTTCCGGCAAGACAACACCGCCGGCATCTTTCACCATGGGAGAATAACCGCAGACTTCGGAACAGATGGCCGGCAGGCCGCAGACCGCGGCTTCCGCCAGAACGGTTCCCGTGGCCTCATTCCGGGCCGGGTGGACCATCAGATCGGCCGCAGTCAGCAGGTCCGGGACATCCTGCCGCGGACCGGCAAAAACCACTTGTCCGGAAAGACCCAGGTGCTCCGCCTGTTTCCGGTAATCTCCCGGCTCCTCATTGCCGGCGATCAGATAATTTATCCGGGACCGCAGTTCGGGGGAAAGTTTCGCCAAAACATCCAGGACCCGGTCCACTCCCTTGGTGCGGAAGGAAGAACAGATCTGGACCAGCAGAATGGCATCCTCCCGGATCCCGAACTCCGACCGGACTTTCCGGCGGATCGGTTCCGCATCCGCTTTTTCATGCAGGACAAAACCGCTGTCCACTCCCGGCGGCAAATAACGGAAACGTTTCTCCTCCGTTCCGTAATAATGTTGAAAAGATTTTTTCTGCGCTTCGGTCAGATACAGCACAACGGTATGCGCCGGAGCGGCAAAAACCGCTTTTTCCAGCCGTTCGAACACCCGGTACCGGGGAAGCAGCAGACGGATCAGAGACCCTTTGCGCCGGGCGTGTCCGGCAAAAGGCTCGTCGGCGGCATAATAATAGTCCAATCCGCCCATCCGGTTGAATCCGACGATTTTATCGAAAGGATGTTTGTCGCAATAACTCCCGGCCAGTTTTTCAAACTCCAGCGCCCTGCCCCAGTTGGTCAGTGCGCGGCATTCCAAATGCACATACTCCGCGCCCGGTATAAGATCCCCTTCCCAGCGGTCATACAGCACCGTGATGGAATGTCCGCGCCGGATCCCTTCTTTCAGGAAGCGGGCGAAATCCAGCTGCAGTCCCCCGAATGGGAAATAGCGGAATATGGTGAATGCCAGTTTCATAGCGGTTTTTCTTTTTCCGGTTTGCCTTTTTTTTCTTCAATATAATCCGGATTCGGATTTTCGCAAGTCGGATTTTCATTTTTCCTGCGGTCATGCAGATACAGCTGGATCCCGTTCCAAAGGTTGTGCCACAAAACATAAAAGGTCGGTCCGAGCGCGGCGAGCGGACCGGCAAAGGTCATGGCCAGGGAGAGTGTGAACATCGTGTTTTTCTGTCCGAGCGACTGGCTGGACTCGCGCCGGAATTCTTTCCGGTCCAGAAAATATCCAAGCGTGAAATTGACCGCGCAGATCCCCGCCGAGATCCCGGCGATCTCCAGCAGGATCATCGGGGAAACCGAACTTTTCCGGATGTATTCCGAAGCAGACGACGCGGTCAGAAACAGCATGCAGATCCACAGCATATATGAAAAATTCGCCAGTTTCGGCACCACGTCCTTCGCTTTCGGATAAATTTTACGGATCAGGAATGCCGCACTCATCGGAATACCGATCAGAAAAAAGAGGTTCCACGCAACGTTCAGCAGGAATTTCAAGGTGAAATTGCCGGTCACCAGCGGGATCAGACCGGTCAGGGAAAGGGATACCCCGATATTGGTGGTCAGGAAAGAAGTCAGCATGAATTCCACATTCCCGCCAAGGAAACGCATAATCACCGGCGCCGCGCTGGCGGTCGGCGTGATCCCCGTGAAAAAGGCAGCATACGCCAGATCGCGCGACCCGCTCAGGAACGCCGTCAGCCAGACGGACAATCCGATCAGGATATTGGCAGCCAGGATCAGCCAATGCGTTTTCCGGGGACGCAGTCCCTGCACCTTCACTTGCAGGAAGATCAGGAACAGCATGATCATCAGGAAATAGCGGATCAAAAACGTATATAATGCCGCCTGCGGCAAAAAATACCCCGCCGCAAAAGCCAGCAGGATCATTCCGGGACGGAAAAGCGCTTTCATCAGAACCGTATTTCCAAAAATAAAATATGAAAAATGCCCAGCGGACAAAATCCCGCTGAGCATTTAAGTTCAGAACAGCTTCTTACGCAATGGCGTTTTTCACGAGATCGTGGAAGCTGTCCGCCTTGAGCGCGGCACCGCCGATCAGACCGCCGTCGATGTCTTTCTGGGCAACGAGCTGCTGCGAGTTTTCTGGCTTCATGCTGCCGCCATACTGAATGACGGTCTCTTCCGCCAGGGCTTCACCGTAGAGTTCGGCACAGACTTTGCGGATGAACTTGTGGGTTTCTTCCGCCATATCGGGCGTCGCGGTCTTGCCTGTCCCGATCGCCCAGACCGGTTCGTAGGCGATGACGACCTTTTTGAAGCAGCATTCCTTGATTCCGGCGAACGCACCTTTGATCTGTTTCTCGAGGACGGCTTCGGTCTTGCCGCCTTCGCGTTCGGCCAGGGTCTCGCCGATGCATACGATCGGTTTCAGTTCATATTTCAGGGCAGCCTGCAGCCGTTTGTTGACCGTTTCATCGGTCTCGCCGAAATACTGGCGGCGTTCGCTGTGGCCGATGATCACATATTCCACGCCCATTTCCTTGAGCATGGCTCCGGAAATCTCACCGGTGAACGCGCCGTTGTCGGCCCAGTGGATGTTCTGGGCACCGACCTTGATGTTGGAACCCTTGAGTTCCTCGATCGCAGCCGCGATGCTGGTGAACGGCGGGCAGACCGCCACATCGACGCAGTTCGGGCAAATGTCGGCAAATTTTTCTTTCAGAGCCTTGCAAAGCTCACGGGTTTCGGCAGCCGTTTTGTTCATTTTCCAGTTGCCGGCAATAAAAACTTTTCTCGCCATAGTGGATTTCTCCTTATTGTTTTTTGGTTTCTTCGTAAAGTTTTACGACTTTTTCGCATCGTTCATGGGCATCCGCCAGAAAGGCCCGGATCTTTTCCGGCTTCTGATCCCGCTCCAGTTCCTTTTCATAGAACGGCGTGCAGCGCATGGCCAGTTCGAAACTCAGCGGACGACCTTTGTAGGAGGAATCCGCCAGGATTTTCGCCATCCGCTGCCAGTCCACCGTGCCGTAGAACGGCGGCTGATGCTGGTCTCCGGAACTGTCATTGTCATTCAGATGCAAGGCCTGAAGACGGCCCTTCAACGGTTCAAGCCGATCCAAACCTTTTCCCTCGGCAATATTGCCGTGTCCGGAATCGTAAGTGATCCCCAGATACTTTTCCGGATAGTCTTTCATCAGCATGCCGATCGTTTCAAAGGTATCGGAAAAACCGTTTTCGACCGCAATGCGGACCGAATATTTTTCCAACACCGGAACAAGCTCGTCCAGGGAACGTTTCAGAGCCTCGAAACGGGGCATCACAACTGTGCGGTCAAACCCTTCCCGGTCGGCAAATGCGGGGATATGCATCATCAGCGAACCCGTGCCGCCCAGTTCGTGCAGCATGACGACCCGGTTGATGACCAGTTCCACGCCTGCCTGACGCTCATATTCCACCGGGGAACACCAGCATTTTTCCTTTCCGGCCGAGCCGTGGATGTCCAGCAGCTGCAGTCCGAATTCCTGAAACCATTTGGCATATTGTTTCAGCTCCGAACGGCTGTAAAGGAAATCGGTGTTCCACTGGTGGCACCAGTGCAGATGGGTGAATCCGGCTTCGGCAATCGCTTTAAGCCGCGGCTCCGGCGAACCGGTCCCGCCCAGGAAATCAGTGTTGATCGCAATATCCATGAAATACTCGGAGACGGTTCCCCGGTCCGGGAAACCGTCTGGTCAGGATGTTATTTCTTTTCGGTCAACGCGTCCACGCCCGGAAGCACTTTGCCTTCGAGATACTCGAGCGAAGCGCCGCCGCCGGTGGAGATGTGGGTCATCTTGTCGGCCAGGCCGCTCTTGTTGACCGCCGCGACGGAATCGCCGCCGCCGATGATGGAAACGCCGCCGTTGGCCTTGACTTCGGCCACCGCCTTGCAGACGCCCATGGTTCCGGCCGCGAATTTCGGCATTTCGAAGCAGCCCATCGGGCCGTTCCAGACCACGGTTTTGGCTTCCTTGATCGCGGCCGCATACAGTTCGACCGTCTTCGGGCCGATATCAAGCCCCATCCAGCCGTCCGGGATGTCCGCGCCGACGATCTGCGTGTTGGCTTCGGCATCGAATTTGTCCGCGGCGATGTTGTCGACCGGGAGCAGGAAGTTCACGCCGGCTTCTTTCGCCTTCGCGATCATTTCCCTGGCATATTCGAGCTGGTCGAGTTCGCACAGGGAGTTGCCGACGCTGTGGCCCTGCGCCTTCAGGAAGGTGTAGGCCATGCCGCCGCCGATGATCAGCGTGTTGACTTTGCCCAGCAGGTTCTTCACGACCGCGAGCTTGTCGGAGACTTTCGCGCCGCCCAGGATCGCCACGAACGGACGGACCGGTTTTTCAACCGCGTTGCCCAGGAAGGCGATCTCTTTTTCCATCAGGAACCCGGCCACGGAAGTGCCGATATATTTGGTGATGACCGCAGTGGAAGCGTGGGCGCGGTGGGCCGTGCCGAACGCATCGTTGCAATAGATATCGCCGTAGGAAGCCAGTTTCTTGGCCAGGATCTTCTGCTGATCCTTCAGCGCGGCCTTGCGGGCCTTGAAATCAGCCTCGGCTTCGCCGTCTTTCTGTTTGCATTTGGCCTGTTCTTCCTTGTGGTAGCGGGTGTTTTCCAGCATCACGATATCGCCGTCCTTCATGGCGGCCACTTCGGCGTCCGCGGCGGCGCAGTCGGCCACGAACGTGATCGGTTTGCCGAGCATTTTGCCGAGGTAATCGGCCACGATCTTCATGCTGGTGTCCGGGGTGATCCCCTTCTCATCGGGACGGCCCATGTGGCTCATCAGGATCAGTTTGCCGCCATTGTCCAGCACGTATTTGATGGAGGGCAGCGCACCCTTGATCCGGGTATCGTCCTTGATGACGCCTTCTTTGACCGGGACGTTGAAGTCGACGCGCATGATCACTTTTTTGCCTTTGAGATCGACATCGCGCAAAGTCATTTTGTTCATGATAAAACTCCGTTCTTTCAATAGGTTCAAATAAAAAAGGGCAGGCGGTAATTCACCACCCGCCCTTCATAGGCTTTATGATCCTTCAGAGATTACTTGGCAATGACGCGCGCCATTTCCAGAACCTTGTTGGAATAACCCCATTCGTTGTCATACCAGGAGAGCAGTTTCACGAAGGTGGGATCCAGGACCATGGACTTGTCCGCATCGAAGATGGAGGTGCGGGCATCGCCGCGGAAGTCGGTGGAGACAACGGCATCTTCGGTGTAACCGAGAATGCCTTTGAGTTCGCCGGCAGCGGCTTCTTTCACGGCAGCCTTGATCTCTTCGATCGTGGCCGGTTTTTCAAGTTCGGCCGTCAGGTCGACGATGGAAACGTCGGAGGTCGGGACGCGCATGGAGATACCGGTCAGTTTGCCGTTCAGTTCCGGGAGAACTTTGCCGACAGCCTTGGCAGCGCCGGTGGAGGACGGAATGATGTTCTCGAGGATGCCGCGGCCGCCGCGCCAATCCTTCTTGGACGGGCCGTCAACGGTCTTCTGGGTGGCGGTGGCAGCGTGGACGGTGGTCATGAGGCCGCGCTTGATGCCGAATTTTTCATGGATGACTTTGCTCAGCGGAGCCAGGCAGTTCGTGGTGCAGGACGCGTTGGAGATGATGTCCTGGCCGGCATAGGTCTTGTGGTTGACGCCGTAAACGAACATCGGGGTGGCGTCCTTGGACGGGGCGCTCATGATGACTTTCTTTGCACCGGCGGTGATGTGCGCGCGGGCTTTTTCATCCGTCAGGAACAGACCGGTGGATTCGACCACGATCTCAGCGCCGACTTCGTTCCATTTCAGGGCGGCGGGATCTTTTTCCGCGGTCAGGCGGATCTTTTTGCCGTCAACAACCAGATTGTTGCCGTCGATCTGGATGTCATGGTTGAAAATGCCATGAACAGAGTCATACTTCAGCATGTAGGCGAGATAATCGGGGTCGAGCAGGTCGTTGATCCCGACGATTTCGATGTCTTTGCTGAAATTTTCGACTGCAGCACGGAAAACCATGCGTCCGATACGGCCGAAACCGTTGATACCGACTTTAATAGCCATTTTTTTGTTCCTTTCTGTTAGGTTGTGGTTCTTATTTCAAGAAAACACTTTCTGAAATACTTTTTTCAGGTCCTTTAAAATACTTTCGTTTATGGGTTTTGTCAAGCGGATTTTTATTTTTTTTGAAAACTTTTGCCGTTTCCGAAAGAAACGTGAGCGGTAACAATGAAAAAAATGGAAAAGATCTCTCAATACTGGAAAGTCCGACAATTTTCCAACAATTTTCAGATTCAACTTGAAATTTGTTGGATTTTCAGAAAAATAGCCGGGATCATACCGTAAAAACAGTGCTGAAACCGGAGGAAAAGAAAATTGCCTGTTGACTGGACCCGATATCCGCCGCTGCCGACTCCTCCGGCGGTACCGGAATGGTGCAGCACGCCGGAACGCGAGACGTATGAAGCGGAAGGAAAAGAAGCTATGAACGGAATGCATGAAAAAAAGAAACTTTTTTCTCGCGAACTTTGTCGGACTGGTCGGACAAGTCGGACAATCGCGGAAGACTGGTCATGACCCGAGATCTCCGGGGATTCGCGCTTATGTCCGTCAAGTCGGTCCCGTCCGTCAAATCCGTTGATCGAAAGTCGTTGAATAAAATCCGTCATTTCGGGACTGTTATCGATTTTTCCGGACAGTGTTTTTGCAGTTTCAAATTCGCCTGAAGTTCTGCAGATGATCCGGGATATTTCTCAACCGATATGGGGAATTGAGCAAAATAAAACAGCAGACGCACATCTTGGCATTGTTGAATTTCAATCCAGGAAAAGATAGTTGATCAGCCAGTAAAGAACGCGCAAAGAAACGGTTATAAAAATATACCAAATCAGAAAATTACTCACCCCGGTTCCTGTCGCAAAGTGGAAGAGGAAAAGCAATATGTAAGATGCCGCCAGAATTTTTTCCGCGGTCCGTATTCGGGTATCTCCGTTATATCCCCAGAAAATCAAAGGATTGTTCCAGCCGGACACCATTTCCCGCGTTACAGGTGTGAACATGATGACAAACCGTCTGCCGTTCGGGAAATAGATGACCGTATGCATGCCAATGGTTATGACTTTCAATTCGGAATTGTCATAGCACAACTTTTTATCCCCGTTGCATATGACGACATGGTCCGGAAACAATATCGCTTTCCGCCTGAAACCTCGTCTCCAGCAGCAGAATGGTAAAATCGACAAGGACCATATCATGTATGAGACGAATCTGAGAAAAGCATGGGTCGTATGAAAAAATATCAGACAGCCGAGCAGGATCAGAAGGGAAGAAATGATTATGGAAACAATCACAAGGATTCTTTTATCCGTGGCAGCAATCAGTTTTTTGTCAACACAATCATCCATAAGGACAATCTCCGAATTTCACTCATGATATCTTGAATCGAAGATCATTTTTTATCGGGTTCCTGACGGCTGCAGTTCGTTCCGTCGGAGAGCATCATATTCCGGTAGTGGAACGGATGATTGCCGGGGCGGTCGGCCAGCAGCAGGAACGGCGGATCGGTGATCTTGTGTCCGCGTCCGTAATATTCATAATCGATTCTGCCTCGTTTTCCCATTGCCAGCCGGGTTGGGCAAAGGCAAAGCTCGTTGTCATCCAAAGATTCGTTTGGTTTCAATGTTTCCAAATCCGGCGGAAGGAAGCCGGAATGATCTTCTGCATACATCCTCAACGCAAAATAAATCTTACGGAGGTTGCTGAAACAATTGACCTGGCGGACTTTTTCGTTGGGTGAACCGGAACCATTCAGGCAAAGAGCCAGCATGAGCGCGGAAAAAAGCAGATAAATACCGCACCAGGCAAGACGCTGTTTCCGCGAAAGTTGTTTTTCCGACGGGATTTTAATGGCCCAGGACAGAGCGAAGAACAGGATAATGCCGCAGACCCCGCCGAAGGAACGAGCCCGGTCCAGAAATAGATTTTGCCAGCGGATCAGCAGCATTTCATTCCCGGTCATTTCCAGATATTTCTGAAGCAGAAATACGATCCCTTCAACCACGGTCAGTCCCAGAAACATCAGAATCGGAACCAGCAACAGACCTTTGCTCATGCGGTCGGGCAGTTTCATTTTCATCACCTGTTGTTTCGGTTATTTTGACATATTTGTAATATATCTCTTTACATCGTCATTTTCAAAGCACACAAAAAAGTTTTTCCAGTATGGCTTTCAAGAAAATGCTTTTCCGCGGACTGTTGACGGACTGGATGGACATTACGGACATCGCAAATGCCCGGTTTCACCATTCCCGGAATTTGATTTTTGAGCTGGATTTGGATTTTTTCTTTTTCGTTTTTCTGTCAGAAGGATCCTGCAGTGTTTCTTTGCGCAGAACAACAGGATCAGCCTGTTTTATGCCGGTTGTTTTCCCATCGGACTGAAACCAATAAGTAAACGAGGTGATGCCGGGGCCGAAATACGGCTGATACTGAAGCCGATTGCGCAAAATGGTATCTTGTTTGATATATTCAGAACGCAATTTCCGGGCGATGTCATGATTTCCGTTGTTCATTTCCGCTTCGGCCAGCATTGGAATCGCTTTCAAGGAGCCCAAAGCCTTTGCCTGGAGGCAATATTTCACAACGGATTTTCCGGAATTTTTAAGGTGTCGCGCATAAAGTTCATAGGGCAGATAATCTTCCGGGAAACGTGCGATCAGCTGCCGGAATAATTTTTCATCGACCAATTTTTTCTGGCGCAAAAGATAAATCAACCGAATGCATTCCGCAAACGGATATTTGTCCGCCAGTCGTTTCAGAAGAGAATCTCCGAGGACATGATTTTGGGGTATGAAATCACCTTCCATCAGCAGGCGGGAATAAAAAAACACGGCGACAGGATCCCCGCGATCCACACGCTGCTGCAGAATCCGGAGCGATTTCTGTATTTCCGCACGCTCCGCAATGCCGTCATAACGGCGGAGGTAACGATTCAGTCCTGCATTTAAGAATTGAATGCTTTCTCTCAATTTGCTGTCGGGTTCGGAATTGCCGGGATAATACAAAATGAATTCCGGGTTTTCCCGCCATAAAAGGACGATATTTTCCAATTTCAGTTTTTTAACATCGAAAAGCCTTTTCTTCAGCATCTGCAGAACCGCTGTCGTCGAACCAAGATCCGCTGCGGTTTTCAGGTAAGACACTGCTTTTTCCGGCAGAAGTTGTGATAACGTCAGCATTGCCGGAGGATACGGAAGGTTTGCAATGGACTGCAATTCGGTTAAACATTTGCTCCGAATGAGCGGATCATTCGTATTTTTCAGACTGTGGGACAATCCCGCTGTGAATATTTTATGATTATTCGTGACTTTCAGCATTTTCCGAAACGTTTTCAAATCGGTCCGCAAATCAAAACTCAGGTATGGATTGCTGAAAGGAACACCTTTGATCCGGATGTTTTGAAATGCCGTTCCGCATGGGGTTTCACTGCGGCAGATGAGATCAAGCAGGTACGCCGATTCAAGGACCCCCAGCTCGGCGGCTTGGGTCAGATATTTTTTGGCCAGAGCATGATCCTGTTCGACGGCAATGCCGCGAAAATAACACACGCCCATTTCATGCAAAGCAAGAGCATGTTTTTTCCGGGCGGCGGAAGCCATCAGGCGAAATCCTTTTTCCCAATCCGGATCATTCCCGTAAAGAAGATTCATCCCTTCATGAAAAACGGCATCTACGTCATTTCTCCGGTTTTTCTTATTATTCTCTTTTTCCGTTGTCGAGTCCGGGTCTTTCAAGGGATCCATTTTGAATGAATCGCTGTTGATGAAGCGGGGGGCCGATACTTCAATTGTACGGATCATATTTCGAATATGCTTGCTGTTCCGGGACTCATAATACCAGCAGAAAGTCAAAACGCTGCCCTCTATGGAAAAGGGCACTTGCTGCCGGTATACCGCGTCATTTTCATAAAGATACATGATTTTTTCCTGCGTATCGCAAACGATCGCACATTTCCGGAAGGAATACATGATTGAATCTTTCAGAAAATATAACTCCTTCCGGTAAACTTCCGGCCCGGGTTTGGAAAAAATACTGCATATGGAAAAAGGATATCTGATTTTCGTGATCTCACTCGGAGATATGAAAAAAAGAAGGCCGGCATAAGGCGTGTAAAAGTCCTGAACGGATATCTGCTTGAATAAAGCATCTTTCTGGACGGGATAATAACGGATTTGAAACTGAATGCCGATATAACGTTTTTTCTGCCGGTTTCTGATTTTGGGAAGAGTAACAGAAAAACCGTTTATGTCGCTGTCTTCTTTAACCAGCGAGGCAATATCATGCAGCTGAAAAACCTGCTGAACCGGCGTTTTCAATATCGATTTGCACCGCCCGACCAGTTTCCAAGATAGCAGGTCACTTTTATCCCCGGCAAAGGAGAACAGCGAAAAGAGCAGCAATAATAAAATAAGCACGATTTTATTTCGAAGCATCATAAAATTGCCGACATTCATTTTCGCTGTCCTTATTTTTTGCTTTTCCCAGAAAATAATATATCAGATGTCCGTTTTTTTTGCAAGATGGGGTCCTGGTTTCCCGCGAACTTTGTCGGACTGGTCGGACCTGTCGGACAATCGCGGAAGACTGGTCATGACCCGAGATCTCCGGGGATTCGCGCTTATGTCCGTCAAGTCGGTCCCGTCCGTCAGATCCGTTTGCTTTCCAGTTCCTCCCAGCGGGAACAGGCTGCTTCGTATTCGGCTTTCAAAGAGTCGATATGTTTCTGTATTCTGCCCGCTTCCGCCGCACGGGTCCGGAAAAAATCGGGATCGGAAAATTGCGCTTCCTCGCGGGCGATCTCCGTTTCCAGTTCGCCGATCCGCGCTTCCAGCGATTCGATCTCACGTTCCTCTTTGTAGGTAAGACCGTTCTTCGGCTGGTTCTTCGGTTTCTGAGGTGCCGGGGCTTTTTTCTCCGGGATCACTGGCGTTTCCTTCCTGACGGCATTCATGCGTTCCTGCCGTTTGGCGAAATAAGTGTCGTAATCGCCCTCGCAGGCGGCCAGACGGCCGTCCGGTTCGAAAGCAAGGATATGGGTACAGACGCGGTTCAGGAAATAACGGTCATGGCTGACCACCGCCAGACAGCCGTCGTAATGGATCAATGCCTCTTCGAGGATGCGCAGGGTGGACAGGTCGAGGTCGTTGGTCGGCTCGTCCAGGATCAGGAAGTTCCCTCCCCCACGCAAGATCTTGGCCAGCGTGAGCCGGGCGCGTTCGCCGCCGGAAAGCCGTTCCACTTTGGTGTTGATCCGGTCGTCTTCGAACAGGAAACGGCGCAGATACCCCCACACGGTCACCCGTTCCGCACCGAGATTGATGTAACTGTGTCCCTCTGCGATCTCGTCCAGCACGGTATTTTCATCGTGCAGCGCCACCCGGTTCTGGTCGACATAATTGAATTCGACCGTTTCCGCCCGGAAGATCTCTCCGGAATCGGGCGTCAGCGAACCGGTGATCATCCGGAGCAGCGAAGTTTTTCCGATCCCGTTCGGTCCGATGATGCCGACTTTCATCCCTCGGACGAATTCATAGTCCAGATGGTCGATCAGTTTTTTTCCGCCGACGGAAAGCGAGACGTCTTTCAGTTCCACCACGCGGTTGCCCAGATGGCTGGCGGAAGGGATCACCAGTTCGATCTCCCCGGTGCGTTTGGGCGCCTTGACGGCGGCGATCTCCTCGTAGCGTTTGATGCGGCCGAGGTTCCGGCGCAGACGCGCTTTCGGGGAACGGCGAACCCATTCGACCTCCAGCCGCAGAAAACTTTTGCGTTTCTGCTCCAGCACGTCTTCGTTGTATTCGCGTTCCTCCTTGCCGGCCAGAAAATCCGCATACGAACCCTCGTAGGAATAGAATTTGCCGTGGTCCAGTTCCACGATCCGCGTGGCGACGCGGTCAAGGAAGAAACGGTCGTGCGTGACCAGCAGACACGCGCCTTTGTATGCGGAAAGATAATTTTCGATCCACGCGATCATTTCCACGTCGAGGTGGTTGGTCGGTTCGTCCAGCAGCAGGAGATCGGGTTCGGCAGCCAGCGAACGGGCCAGCATGACGCGCCGCAGCTCACCGCCGGAAAGTTCCGAACAGCGTTTGTCCGGAAAATCCAGATTCAGTTTCTCCATCAGGGTATCCACTTTGCGGCCGACATCCCAGGCGTCATGAAGATCGAGCAGGTTTTCCAGCCGCTCGTGTTCGGCGGAATGTTCCGGCAGTTTGTGATAGGATTCCATCAGGGAGTCGAACCATTGGGCGCCGCCGCGGACAGTCTGACGCACCGTCATTTCCGGCGGCAGGGAGAATTCCTGCGGCATGAAGGCGATCCGGAGATTTTTCGCGACCGTGATCTCGCCGGAGGAAACCGTGTCCTCCCCGGCGATCACTTTCATCAGGGTGGATTTGCCGCAGCCGTTGCGGCCGACCAGCGCGACCCGTTCGCCGTCCTGGATCGAAAAGAACGCATCGTCGAACAGGACCTGCGTCCCGATCTGCAGTTTCAGCTTGTCGCCGGTCCACAAAACCCGTTGTGCGCTCATGAAATCACTCCTTCCGGGAAGGAAGCCGGCCGCAAGCGGATCACTCCACGATCTTGTTCAGCGGATATTCCACGATCCCGCTGGCGCCGAGCCGTTTCAGTTCGGGGATCAGTTCGCGGACCGTGTGTTCGTCCACGATGGTGTTCAGCGCGAGCCACTCGCCGTTGGACAGCGGGGAGATCGTCGGATGTTCCAGCGCCGGCAGTTTCCCCACGATATTGTCCAGATCGGTTTTGCGGACGTTCAGCATCAGTCCGACTTTGCCTTCCGCAGCCAGGACCGCCTTCAGCAGCAGGGCGATATTTTCGATCTTGTGTTTCTTTTCCGGGTCTTCCATCACCTTCTTGTTGGCAATGAAACGGGTGGTGCTGACGCAAAGAGTATCAATGATCTTCAGATGGTTCGCCCGCAGGGAGGAACCGGTTTCGGTGATCTCCACGATGGCGTCGGCGAACCGGGGCGGCTTGACTTCGGTCGCACCCCAGGAGAATTCGACTTTGGCATGGATGCCGTTCTTCTCCAGATACCGTTTGGTCATGCCGACCGCTTCGGTGGAAATGCGTTTTCCTTCGAGCTGTTTCACCGATTCGATCCCGGAATCTTCCGGAACGGCCAGCACCCAGCGAAGCGGATTGCGGCCGACTTTGCCGTAGACCAGTTCCGCGGCTTCATAAACGTCGGATCCGTTTTCCTGGATCCAGTCGAACCCGGTCAGACCGCAGTCCAGCACGCCCTCTTCAACGTAGCGAGACATTTCCTGCGCACGGATCAGCATGCATTCGATCTCCGGATCGTCGATGGTCGGATAATAGGACCGGGAACTGATCTGAATTTTATACCCTGCTTTGGCGAACATCGCCACGGTCGATTCTTCCAGACTGCCTTTCGGGAGTCCCAGCATCAGTTTCGTCATAATGAAATCTCCTGTTTTTAATATATTCAGATAGAATTTTTCTTCTCATGGAAAAGAAGGAATATACTACCGAAAGTTCTTTTTGTCCAGAAAGAAACGGAGTTTTTTGCGAAAAAGATTTCCATTCCCGGGAGTTTTTCCCGGAATCAGATTGAAAAAAGAGATATATACGTTATATTAAGCAGCTGATTTTCTCAAAATTTGAAGAGAGATGGCAAACAAGTGAACACCGTCGGCAAATATCAGGTCGACATGACCCATGGTCCCCTGTTCGGAAAAATACTGCGTTTTTCCGTTCCCCTGATGATCTCGAATATCATGCAGGTATTGTTCAACATCATCGACTTGATCGTGATCGGACGCTTTGCCTCGCATGAGGCAATGGCTGCGGTGGGGTCCTGCAGCTCTCTCTGCAGCACCATCCTGAGCATTTTCTTCGGGCTTTCGGTGGGCGCCAACGTCCTTGCGGCCCGATATATCGGGGCGCGTGACCGGACGCGCGTCTTTCAGACCGTCCACACCGCGATGGCGGTTTCCCTGTATGGCGGGCTGCTGCTCGCCGTGATCGGGATCCTGGTCTCCCGGCCGATCCTGATCTGGATGGAGACGCCGCAGAGCGTTCTGCCGAAAGCCTCGCTTTACATGTGGCTCTACTGCTCTGGGATCCCGGTGATCCTGCTGACAAACTTCGGGATCTCCCTGCTCCGCGCGAACGGAGACACCCGGCGGCCAATGGTATATATGATCATTGCCGGCATCGTCAAGGTGGTCCTGAATTTGTTTCTGGTGCGGGAGTTCCACTGGGACGTGGCCGGGGTGGGCTGTGCAACGATCGTCTCGAATATCGTTTCCGGCATCCTGATGATCCATGCCCTCACGGGTCTGCACGGAAACAGTCGGCTGTTCCTGAACAAGATCCGTCTTCACGGTTCGATTTTCATCGACATGCTGAAGATCGGCATTCCGGCCGGCGTTCAGGGGTCGCTGTTCGGGATCTCGAACATCATCATCCAGTCCACGATCAATTCCTTCGGCTCCAAAGCGATGGCCGGCAGCGCCGCCACCAGCAGTCTGGAAGGGATCGTTTACACGGCGTTCAACGCCTATTACTTTTCCACCATCAGTTTCGTCGGCCAGAACCACGGCGCGAAAAAATACAAACGCATCGTGAAAAGCACGTTCATATGCATGTTTCTGTCCGCAGTCACGGCCATCGTCATCGGCTGGGGCATCTTCCTGCTGGGGCCGGACCTGCTGAAGATCTACAATCCGGACCCGGATGTGATCCACTGGGGCTTGATCCGCCTCAAATATCTGGTCACGGCCTATTTCCTGGGTGCGGTCATGGATGTCATCAACGGAGCGCTTCGGGGCCTGGGCCATTCGCTGACCCCGATGATCGTGACAATGCTCGGTGTCTGCGCGTTCCGGATCTTCTGGGTCTATTTTGTTTTCCCGCATTACCACAGCATGGAAAACCTGTTGATCTCATATTCGGTCTCCTGGCTCCTGGTCAGCATCGTCAACGGTCTGATCCTGTATCTGATCGTCCGTAAATTGTTCCGGGATACGGCGCACCTTAAGCCATACGGAACTTTGGCGGTCCGTTCCTGAGCACCGTCCCTCAAGATTTTTCCAGAATTTCATCATTTCCCACGAAGGACCTTGGATCCAGCTCATATTTATTGTCGGAAGACAAAATTTTAATCTCATATCTATTTTATATTAAACTGGTTACAAACAAAAACCTGTTTGACTTTTCCTCTTTCCGGTGTATGGTAATCCATCGGTGCAAACAGAAAGTGCACCGCAAAAAAAAGGGGGGAAAATGAAACAAACCATGTCGGCCTGGCCGATCCTGTTCGTCTCGCACGAACTCAAAGCGGAAAACGACAACGGATTCCGTCTGCGGGAAATCATCCATGAACTTGAAACCACACAGCAGTGCAAAGTCATTCCATCGTTTTCCTACGAGGATGCGGCGGAAATCTTTCTTTCGCGTGCCGATCTCAGCGCCATTGTCCTGGACTGGGATCTGCCGGAAGAAAACTGTCTGGAAAAAGAAGATCCGTCGGAACTGGCCGCGGCTTTCCGGAAACGCAGCAGAACGATCCCGATCCTGCTGATGACCGACCACCTGGAAACCGAAAAACTTTCCGCGGACGACCTGATGAAGGTCAACGGCTGCCTCTGGAAAACCGCCGACACCGCGGAATTCCTGGCGGGGAGGATCCGGGAACACGCCGCCGCGTATATCCGGAAAATTTATCCGGATTTCTTCGGAAAGCTGGTCAAGTATTCCAACCACTACAAATATGCGTGGCACACGCCGGGCCATCTGGGCGGACAGGGTTTCCTGCGCAGTCCCGCCGGGGTCGCACTGTATAAATTTTTCGGGGAAAACATGTTCCGGTCCGATCTTTCGATCTCGGTCCCCGAACTCGGTTCGCTGCTCGATCACGAAGGAGCCGCCGGCGACGCCGAACGCAATTCCGCCCGGGTTTTCGGTGCGGACCAGACCTATTATGTGCTGAACGGCACCTCCACGGTCAATCAGATCATCTGGCGCAGCCAGGTGGTCTGCGGCGACCTGGCGCTGGTGGACCGCAACTGCCACAAATCGCTCAACTACGCCATGACCATTACCGGCGCATATCCCGTTTACATGATCCCGCGCCGGAACAAACTCGGCATTATCGGACCCGTCCGGCTCTCCGAATTCACGCCGGAGTCCATCCGCGCGAAAATCGAACACAGCACACTGATCCCGGAGGAAGCGAAGCATAAAACGGTCAGGATGTCCGCCCTGACCAATTCCACCTACGACGGGATCTGCTACAATACGGTGCGGATCAGGGAACAACTCAAACAGAGCGTGGAAAATCTGCATTTCGATGAAGCCTGGTATGCTTACGCGAAATTCCATCCGGTCTACCGCCACCATTTCGGCATGGAAAACACTCCGCGCAAACCGGACGATCCGCCGGTTTTCTGTTCGCAGTCCACCCATAAGCTGCTGACCGCGTTTTCCCAGGCATCCATGCTCCACATCAAGAACGGAGGGAAGCGCAAGATCGATCCGGTGATCTTCAACGAATCCTACATGATGCACGGATCGACTTCGCCCCAGTACAACATGATCGCGTCGCTGGATGTGGCCACCAAAATGATGGCCGACAACGGCGAAGTAATGATGCGTGACATCATCCGCGAAGCAGTCCAGCTCCGCAAGGAAGTCGCCCGGCTGCACCGGGAGTTCTGCGAGAAAAACGACTGGTTCTTCAACATGTGGCAGCCACGCATGGTCCGGGTCGACGGCAAGCTCGTTCCGTTTGCCGATGTCTGCACCGACTATCTGACCGACCATCAGGATCCCTGGGTGCTCCGCAGCGACGATCCCTGGCACGGCTTCGCGGA
>Ga0256405_10002921_pt1 | contig 36977 bp, 34 predicted proteins | sample RumenRJG_02DNA_FD_189096 | JGI IMG/M metagenome (GOLD analysis project Ga0256405, IMG submission 189096) | Bovine rumen microbial communities from Lethbridge, Alberta, Canada - RJG_02 | ecosystem: Host-associated > Mammals > Digestive system > Stomach > Rumen | place: Canada: Alberta...
ATGCATTTTTGCATCTGCAATTTTTTATTTTTTTAACAACTAAACTCAACTACATAATTCTTAACTCAACGCTTAATATTTTTAATACTTAACAACTTTCAATCTCATTTTCTTAATCATTCTTTTTAATAAATCATTAGGGCATTGCGATTCAACTTACTTCTGCAATATCATGTAGAGGTTTAAATATTTAATGAGAGTTATTAAAAATAAAAAAGGTTGAATTAGAAGTTAAGTTATTAATGAACTCAGATCAATGGGAAATAGTTAGATTCGAACATATTGACACCCTAGTTGACTATGATGAGGTCAAAGAGAAGGTTGATAAAATTTGTAGCAACACTTTCTTCGGAGATTTCGTGATTAATGAACCGAAAAATACTATTGAATAGCTCAGGAAATAGTTTTACAGAGGTATATGCTTTAAAAATACCTGTCGCTATGAAATTCAAGATAAAGGATTACTATATGGCATGTGCAGGATGGTGTAGCTACATTTACTAGCCTTCACCTTTCTTTTTTTATCAAGTTTCATTTTCAAATTATTATTTTCTTTATAATAGATATTTATTTATATTTATATTTATAGACTTTTAATCATATTTTGAATATTTTAAACTGAAAATATCAGTCTATAACAATTTATTCAAAAGCCATTAATTTGAGGGGAATAATTATGAAGAAGGGAATAGTTATTTTTACTTTGCTGATTCTGGCCTTGTTCAGTGTGTCCTGCATATATGCGGCCGACGTGAATGAAACACTGGCAGCCAGCGAGGATACGGGAGAAATTGAATTATCACATGAAATTGAAAGTGCAGATGACAATTTAGAGACAAACGAAGAACAAACAGTAACACAAACAGATAATGAGGAAAAAACAGGCCAAACTGATAATGGAACGTTTCAAGCATTAAAAGATAAGATTCAGGGTGCATCTCCTGGAGGTACAGTATATTTGGAAAACAATTATTCCTGTGAAGACTCATGGACTGAGTATACTGGAATTTCTATTATTAAATCCAATTTAGTTATTGATGGTCAAGGTCATACAATCGATGCAAAACAAAAAACAAGAATTTTCTGTGTTGATGATGTAGATAATGTAACCATAAAAAACATCAAATTCATAAACGCTAAATATGAAGGTAGTGGTGGTGCTATCCAATGGTATGAAAGTGCTAATGGTAGTGTTTCTGGTTGTAGTTTTGTGAATTGTTCTGCTGAAGGTGGTATCGGTGGTGCTATCCACTGGCAAATAGGTAGTGCTAATGGTAATATTTCTGATTGTGTTTTCATAAATAACACTGATTCTAATGGAAAAGCTATTCATATAGCTGGTTTTGCTAGTTTGGATCGTAACTGGTTTGGAAATACGGCAGAAAACTACGAAACATCACCTAATGCATATATTTATGGTGCAGGTCTTGGTAATTGGTTATTTTTAAATGCCACTGTCGGCCCTAATCCAATTTCAATTGCAGAAACTGCAGACATCATCTTCAAATTATATTTATACAACGGAAGCATAACCGATTACACTTCATTGGCTAAAGTCGATTTGACAATGAATTCAAACGGCAATCTCGATAAAAATATTGCCGGTCTTGATGAAAAGGTCACATTCACACCAACAAGTCCTGGAACTGGCAGCGTAACAGCAACAATAGGAGATGTGGCATATACAACAACATTAACAGTCACAGACGGAACAACCTTCTGGGACCTGAACAAAATAATAAACGGCAATGCAAATGACACCATTACATTAGATAAGGATTATGCTTTTAATCAAACCACTGATACTGCTTTTAAACAGGGTATTAGGATAACTAGGCCGGTTACAATCAACGGTAACGGCCATACAATAGATGCCAAAGGAAAAGTAAGTGTATTCTATGTTGGGGCAAATGATGTGACAATTAAAAATCTAACCATTAGAAATTCCTACATAAGAAATGGTTATGGAGGTGCTATTTATCTGGGCAGGGTAGACGGTTGCATCGTTTCCCAATGTAATTTCATAAACAACACTGCGAAATATGGTGGTGCTATTTGTGGTGATGGGCCTGAAAACAGCGTCATTTCGCAATGTATTTTCATAAACAACTCCGCCGGATATGGTGGTGCTATTTACTGGGATTCGCAATCCGGCAATGCATCTAATTGTGTCTTTTTAAATAATAACGCTAATGACGGTAGTGCCATTTATATTTTTCCTTATTCTTATTTGACTGCAGATTATTGTTGGTTTGGAAACACCGCAACAGATTATGATGGAGATTTGCCGATATCTGGTTCCTGCACTAATTGGATGTTTTTAAATGTTACTGCTAATCCTGATGCAATCGCTGTTTCAGAGACTTCAGACATTATATTCAAGTTATTCCTGTACAATTCAACTTCAGGAAACATAACTGAATACGACAACGCCCCATTCGAAAATCTCAACCTGACAATCGCCTCAACAAACGGCAATGTCAGTAAAAATACCGCCAAACTGGGCGAAATCATAAAATACAATGCAACAAATATCGGAACAGGCAGTGTGACAGCATCGATTGAAAATGTGGCTTATACTATTGAATTAAACATCAAATATCGTCCTGATTTATCAGTTCAATCCAAAGAAGCTGATTATAGCAGCAACACAGTTATAACTCTTGTTTATAATTCCACTGCCACTGGAACAGTCAATATAACATTGAAAGGTAAAAACAGGAATTATACATTTGAAAAAGAGTTGAACGCAACAATCTCCTTGGGAGATATTGATGCTGATGAATACGAGGTAAATGTCATATATTCAGGAGATAACGTTTTCTGGAATGCAACAGCAACTGGAAAACTGACAATAAACAAGGCCAATTCAACATTGACAATCAATGATAATGTTACCTTTGATTATAACACTAATGGATCCACTACCGTATCCTTTACCGATGCCCTAGGTGTTGTGGCCGAAGTTGTTGGTCAGCCAAATGCAATTGTTGTTGTAAATGATAAAACAATCGCTGTTTCAGGTTTAAATGCAGGAACATACACATTAACAGTTACAACAATAACTGATGCAAACAACAATAATGTCACTAAAAATGCTACAATAACTGTCAACAAAGCTAAAACACAATTGACTGCAAATGCGATTACCGCAACATACAACATCAACAAGGATTTGGTTATCACATTGAAGGATGCTAACGGCAATGCTTTAAGTGGTGTAAATGTGATTGTTGATTTGAACGGTGCTAAAACATTAACTACTGATAAAAACGGTCAAGTTAAAGTATCCACAAAAGGATTGGCTCCTAAGGCATACACAGCCAAAGTGACATTCAACGGCAACGCCAACTATGTCGCATCAGCCAAGGACATCAAGGTCACAGTGAAAAAGGCAACCCCTAAGATGACTGCCAAAAAGAAAACATTCAAAAGGACAGTCAAAACCAAAAAGTACACAATTGTCTTAAAGGACAATACTGGCAAGGCAATGAAAAAGGTCAAGGTCACCTTGAAAATCAAGGGCAAAAAGACAATCACCGTCAAGACCAATTCCAAAGGTAAAGCAACCTTCAAAATCAAGAAATTGACCAAAAAAGGAACCTACAAATCAACAGTGACCTTTAAAGGAAACAAATACTACAACAAGGTAGTCAAAAAAGTTAAAATCAAAATCAAGTAAGTCTGCTTCGGCAGTTACTTACTTTTACTTTTTTTACCTCAATCCGCATGAATCAACCATTCAGAACCATTTCTATTTTCTTGTTTGCATTTTATCCTGATTATATGTGATTAAATTCTTGCATATTTTGAAATTTAAATAACGTAATCTCTTATCGTTAAAGCAAGAATTCTTGCATGTATATGTTAATTGAAAATGAGTGTAATCAGTTTTTTTGCAGCAATTCACTAGGCAGACAAATATCAGTTTATCTGCCCTTCATGTCTCTGGTATAGTTATGTATAAATATATTTATTGATAGATTTTTATTCATGTTTTAGAAGTTTTAAACAAAGGGCATGTATTTTTATGATTGTTTGAATGATATAAAACATTTTTTAGCATACAATTTTCAGGAGTTCAGGGAGAAAATGGAATACAAGAAAACAATAATGCTATTGGCGCTTGTTGTTTTTCTATTGAGCATTGCAGGTGTTAGTGCAAGTGAAATAGGGGATACTATAGCAAGTGAAAATGCAAATACAATCGAGTTATCCGCTGATAATGATATTGAGGATAATCTGCAAACAAGTGAAGAAAACGAGGCATTGGCTTCAACTGATTATGATGAGGCTATTGCGCAAACTGATACTGAGGTATTGGGTGCGGATTCAGCTACATATTCTGATTTGGCCAATGAAATTAACCAGTCCGGAAACATTAAATTAAACCATAAGAACTATACTTACGATGGGGGTGAAACCATTGATATCAGTGAGGACAATAAAGTCATTGATGGTGATGGTGCAGTCATTGACATGAACGGATCAACAATCAGGGCATTTTATATTAGTGGTTCAGGTGTAACAATTAAAAACCTAACCATTAAAAATGCTAATTATAATGATCATGGAGGAGCAATTTACTTTAGAAGTTCAGGTACTGTGACAAATTGTAATTTTGCTGATAACAAAGTAACTGGAGATTTCAGTTATGGTGGTGCAGTTTACTTCTATAGTACTGGTACTGTGACAAATTGTAATTTTGCTGATAACAAAGCAACTGGAGATTACAGTTATGGTGGTGCAGTTTACTTCCGGAATGTTGGTGAGGTGTCAAATTGTAATTTTGCTGACAACACTGCAACCTATTATGGTGGTGCATTTTACATTGAGAATTTAGGTAATGTGACAAATTGTAGTTTTACTGACAACACTGCAAACTATGGTGGTGCTATTAGAATCAATGGAGAAGGTACTGTGACAAATTGTAATTTTTCTAGTAACTCTGCATTACGAGGAGGTGCCATTTTAAGTCAGCGATTGTGGGCTGTTACTGCAGACACATGTATTTTTAAAACAGATTCAGATACAACTTTAAATACACATAATCTTCCACCTACATTAAATGTTAATAATTTTACAACAGTTTATGGCTCAGGTGAGAAATTAACATTTGATTTAAAAACAAACAGTAGCATTCCTGTAACTAATGGAAATATCTCAATAAGCGTATACTCTAATAATGAATGGGTCGGCGATTATACTTGTTTAAGCGGTGAAGGATGGATTCCAGATTTGCCGGTCGGTTCTTATATTGCCTTTTTCGATACTGAATATGCTGAATTCCAATCAATCAACAGGATAATAAGAATAATTCCAAACATCAAATTTTATGCAAATGTTACTTCAGCTGAAACCAACAACAGAACTGTTAACATCACTGCAAAATCCAATATACCACAAGATATTTTGGAAGGTAAATTACTATTTATCTTACCAGATGGTACTTCCGACGGCATGGTAATTGAAGCAAATTATTCAGGTAATGGTACCTGGTGGGCTAAATATACATTTGCTGATTATGGTGACTATAAAGTCAATGCAACCTATGTTGGACTGGACAATGTAACAATTACAAATGCAACTATATCCATCAGTAAAACTCCAACAACAATCACTGTTGAAAATACAACTGTTGAATTGATGGTACTTGATTCTGTTGGTACTGGTGCTGCATTAACACCAGCAGATGCAGGCGAGTTAATTTTCACTTCAAGCAACACTACTGTTGCTAAAGTTGAAGACGGTAAAATCATTGCTGTTGGTGAAGGCTCTGCTATTATTACAGTTAGTTTCGCCGGCAGTGATGATTATGCAGCTGCTGATAATAAGACCATTAGCGTTACTGTTAGTTTGAAGAATGCAAGTGTCAGCGTAAACAATGCCACTTTAGATTTATTAATTGGTGATGAGTTCATTATTGTTGCGACTACTGATCCTAAAGGTTTGGATGTAACATTCACTCCAGATAATTCTGGTGTCATCAGTGTTGATGATTCTGGCGTTGTCACTGCTCTAAGAGAAGGTAATGCTACTGTTAAAGTCAAGGTTGGTGGTGACGGAGTTTACGCATTAAATACAACTGATGTTACTGTAACCGTCAAAAAGATTCCTACTAATATCACTGTTAAAAATGCAACTCTTGAATTGTATGTAGAGGATTCTATAGCTACTGGTGTGACATTAACTCCGGATGATGCAGGCAATGTAACCTACACTGTAAGCAATTCTTCCGTTGTTAAAGTTGAAGATGGAACAATCACAGCAATTGGCGAAGGAACTGCAATCATCACAGTCAGTTTCGCCGGCAATGATAATTATACAGCTGCTGAAAACAAAACAATAACTGTTAATGTAATCAAATATGATTCAAAAGTCACTATCTCACCAATTAACGATACTGTTTATTCAAACAATGTCACAATCAAATATGCTATTGAAAACAAAACCAATGTAACAGTAACAATTGATGGAGTATCCGATGATAAAATAATCATCACAAACGACACTATTACTGTTATTGGTCTTGATGCTGGCGAATACACAATAACAGTAATCAACAACGAAAGCAGAATATACCATCAATCAAACGACACAAAAACATTCACTGTAAACAAACAGGCAACCAGCATTACTGCTGCGGATGTGTCCACAACATACAACATCAACAAAGAGTTGGTAATCACTTTAAAAGACAGTAAAGGCAATCCGTTAACTGGTGCTAGCATAACCGTTGACTTGAACGGTGCTAAAACATACACCACCGACAAGAACGGCCAGGTCAAGGTATCAACCAAGGGACTCGCTCCTAAAACTTACACTGCTAAGGTAACATTCAACGGAAACACTAACTATGACAAGTCAACCAAGGATGTTAAAGTCACTGTCAAGAAGGCCACTCCTAAACTTACCGCCAAAAAGAAAACCTTTAAAACCAGTGTCAAAACCAAGAAATACACTATTACATTAAAGGACAATACCGGCAAGGCAATCAAGAAGGCTAAAGTCACCTTAAAAGTTAAAGGAAAGACTTATAAGGCCACTACCAACAGTAAAGGTAAAGCGGTCTTCAAAATCAAAAATCTCAAAAAGAAAGGAACCTTCAAGGCAACAATAACCTATAAAGGAAACAAGTACTACAACAAGGTATCCAAAAAAGCCAACATTAAAGTCATTGTCACCTTCAAGACAGTATCCAAAGGAAGCAAGGACAAATCAGCCGTTAAGGAAATCCAACAGGCCTTAAAAGACTATGGATACTACCTTTCATACAAAGGACATTACCTTAAGGTTGACGGCAAGTTCAAAGGCTGCACTGAAAGATCCGTCAAGGAGTTCCAAAAGGACAAAGGACTCAAAGCGACCGGTAAGGTTGATGAGAAAACCGCCAAAAAACTTGGAATCATCTAATTTTATGTGGATGCAATTTGCATCTGCATTTTTCTTTATTTTTTCAAAATTAAATTTAAAATAGTTTATTTTATATTTAATCCTTAATAAATCATTATTTCTTAATCAGAATCATTATACGAGGATTGATTATTGCATTGGTCGTATCACTAGTTGTGGCTGGCGCCTATGCATGTGATGCAGACAGCCACACAGACAATGACGCAACCAATAACGTGGACGGATTATATGTAAGCGGATTAGGCGATGTCGCACATGTTCATGGGTTCACCCCAGAAATTACCGCTTATGTTCCTGATAGCCCACCAGCTGCATTGAATAACTAGAAAATATTATTCAATGCAACACTCTCTTTTTTACCCTTAACCATTACACTTCAATGCATCATTTTTTCACTCATGTTCAATTGTATTTGTAGGATTTCCATAAATTTAATTAACTCTCCAATCCAAAAATTATTATAGAAATGTTTGAGATAAACAGTAGACTTAAGTGATTATTATGGAATTTCCCACAACAAGAATGAGAAGATTAAGAAAAAATGCTAAGATAAGAAATATAGTTCGTGAAACCAAACTTGAAAAGGATGATTTAATCTATCCAATCTATTTTAAAGAAGAGCTCAAGGGCGATGAGAAAGAAGAGATTTCATCACTGCCTGGTGAGTTTCGATACTCCTTGGACAGTGGGGTTGAGTTTGCAAAGAAACTGGAAGCAAAAGGATTGAAATCAATCATTGTATTTGGAATACCCCTTGAGGAAAGCAAGGACGAAATTGCAACTCCTGACTATTCTGCAACAGGAATCGTTCAAAAGGCGGTAAGAAGACTTAAAAAGGAAACTGATTTGGTTGTTATCACTGACGTTTGCCTATGTCAGTACACTTCACACGGCCATTGCGGAATGATAGTTGAAAACGACGACACTGACGATGGAATTGAAATATTGAATGATGAAACATTGCCGTACATCGCAAAAGTTGCTGTTTCCCATGCTGAAGCCGGTGCAGACATTGTAGCGCCGTCAGACATGATGGATGGAAGGGTCGGTGCCATAAGACGGGCACTTGACGATGAAGGATACACCAATGTGATGATAATGTCATATTCGGCCAAATACGCATCAGCATTCTATGAACCGTTCCGTGTTGCTGCCTGCTCATCACCGCATGCAGGGGACAGGAAATCCTATCAAATGGATCCTGCAAATGCCGTTGAAGCAATTCGCGAATGTGCACTTGATGTGATTGAAGGCTGTGACTTTTTAATGGTAAAACCAGCACTTCCTTACCTTGATGTTGTCCGCATGGTCAGAGACGAGTTCATGCTGCCGTTGGTTGCATACAATGTAAGTGGGGAATATGCAATGCTTATGGCCGCAATTGAAAAGGGATTTTTAACAGAAAGGGCAATAACAGAATCATTGCTTTCAATCAAACGTGCGGGAGCAGACCTAATAATCACTAACTTTGCACCATACCTGCTTTTAAATGATGTGATAGAATGAATGCAAATGAAATCGCAAAAATAGCACAGATTGCTTCTGCTTTAGAAGTGAGCGGTTATCCGAAACCTGGAAACGTTCATCGTACACGTGACTACGATGATATGGAGTTTGAGGACTTTATAATCAGTGGTATTGTAATTGGAGATACTATCCGTGAGGCATGCAGTGATGCGGATGTTGAAAACCCTAAATTGGGTAAATATATCTTGCAGGCTGTTGCAGAAACAGACAGGTGGATAAAAAACAATACCAATTTGGGAATTGTGATGATGACAACACCTATTGCGGTTGCAGCATCAATCAGCGATTCATTTGATGACATTCGTGAAAACATCAAAGTATTGATGGGAAATACTAGTGTTGATGATGCATGTGACTTGTATGATGCAATAAACATTGCTGATGCTGGGGGCATGGGAGATCAGGATGAATATGATGTTGCAAGTGATAATGCAAAGCAGGAGTTAAGGGAAAACAATCAGACAATGTATGATGTTTTAAAAATCTCAGCTCCATGGGACATGCTTGCACGAGAGATGACTTCAGACATGCCTGCAGTGTTTGAGATAGGATATCCCACTTATCATGAGCTAAAAGACAGTAAAACTAAAAATGAGGCTTGTCTTTTGACATTCTTAACAATACTGTCTCATGTTCCGGATACTTTGATTTCAAGAAAATACGGTGATGATGAAGCCCTTAAAATATCATTGATGACAAGGGATTTGCTTAAGATGAGGGATTCTCCTGATTTCATGGATAGGGTTTCTGAATTTGACGATTACTTGTATAAAAATAAGTATAATCCTGGAACAACAGCTGATTTAACAGCAGCATCAATTTTTGTAAGCTATTTGAAATCTAATTTCAAATAATTTTTTTCTTTTTTTACAATTTTTAAACTAACAATCGTTAGTTTTATATGCTTTAACTAACAACTGTTAGTTAATGAAGGTCAACAACAAAGACAAAATTTTTGACGTTTCAATAGATTTGTTCTCAGAATTTGGCTATGACGGAGTGTCAATCCGTCAAATCGCCAGTGAAGTTGGAATAAAGGAAAGCTCAATATACAATCACTATAAAAGCAAGGAATCTATTTTAGATTCTATTTTGAATTACTATATAGAACAGATGCTTTCCCAGGACATTCCGATTGAAGATGCAAGTGCCAATCTGGATAGAGGTTTTGATTACTTCTACCAAGCAGGCCTTAACGCATTTGCAGGTCAGCTAAAGGATGAGAAAATGTCAAAAATCACAAGAATAATTTTAATAGAATCCTATCACAATGAGAAAATTAACGAATTCCTGAAAAAAAGCATAATCAATGATGCAATTGATGGTTGGATTGGATTATTTGATTTGATGAAATTCAAAAAGCTGATTCGCGAAGATGCAGACTCAAAACAACTTGCAGAGTCATTCTACAAGTATGGACTGTTCCTTTTGTATGAGCATTATATTATAAATTATCCTGAGGACGATGAGAAATTTGTTAAAAAGTTATGTGGGAAGTCAAAAAGACATATTGAACTATTATACAATTCAGTAAGGAGGTAATCTATGAAAATAAGGTTGGAAGAGGAAAATGACCATTTGGAAGTTGAAAAACTTGTAAGGGATACCTTTTGGAATGTATATCGACCAGGTGCATATGAACATTACATTGTTCATCACCTAAGAAATGATGAAAGCTTTATCAGCAACCTGGCATATGTTATCGAATATGGCGGAAAAATTGTAGGCCACATTAATTATTCAACAGGTTTTATCGATTGCGGTGATGAAAGAATTGATGCTGTGGTTTTAGGTCCGATTTCAATTCATGAAAGTTATCAAAATAATGGATTGGGTTCAAAACTAATCAAATCCACTCTTGATTTGGCTGAAAGTCAAGGGATTCCATTTGTTTTTGTGATAGGTGACGAAGATTATTATCACAGATTCGGATTTGAATCAGCATCAAAATACGGTATTTTTTTAGAGGGGACGCAAGCTGATGATGAATGCTCATTTTTCATGATAAATGTATTTGATGAAAGCGATTTGAAAAGCGGAATTTTTCACAATCCTAAAGTATTCGATGTAGATGAAGATGAAGTGGATGAATTTGATAAGAGATTTGAATTTAAGGAAAAATTGGTTCTGGATACTCAACTTAAGGAGTTGCAATAATGAAATATGTAATTATTAATGGATCACCAAGACGTAAGAACACTTGGAAGATGGTAGAGCAGGCAAAAAAGAATTTAAAAGGTGAATTTGAAGAGATTCAATTGATGAAAGAGAAAATTCCATTGTGCAATGGATGCTTTAACTGCATTGTTGAAAGTGAAGACAAATGCCCTCACCATGAAAAAGTCAAGCCAATTGTTGATGCGATGATGGATGCAGATGGAATCATCATTGCCTGTCCTGTTTATGCAATGAATGTCACTACCCTTTTGAAGAATTTCCTAGACCACACGGCCTATTTCTATCACAGGCCTGAGTTCTTCACCAAAAAGGCATTGGTCGTGGTGTCCACTGCAGGAGCAGGTCAGAAAGATGTTGCAAAATACATTGATGAGACATTGAGGCACTGGGGTGTGAACAAGGTATATAAAATCACATATGCATGTGGAGGAAAGGATTCGCTTGATGTAAAAAACATTGATGAGGTTTCAAAGAAATTTGCAGACGATGTGGAATCTAAAAAATTGCACAATCCTAAATTTGGAGACATCGTATTTTATGATGTTTGGAAAGCAATGGCATTGTCCGATGATCCAATTAAAGCAGATAGGGATTTCTGGTTCAGAAATAATTTGGTCAATCATGATTTCTCACCAGATGTTAAATTGAATATTTTTAAGAAATCATTTTCAAAAGTAATGTTTTTTATATTGAAAAGGTTCATAAAATAGTTATGTAGTTTTTGGGGGTAATAATATGGTTGATAAAATAGCTTTAGCGCCATGCAACGGCATGAGCGCAAACGGTTTGGTGTCTCGTGTGGCTGTAGGGGATTGCAGAAAAGAGAATGAAAATGTCATATCTATTTGTATGGGCTCAACTTCTGCAGATATCGAAGGAAAAAATAATGACATGCTTAAAAAGTATCCTATTGTTGCAGTCAACGGTTGTCCTAATGGATGTGTCAACAAGATTTTGGAAAATAAGGGAATTGATGTAGCTGACACAGTTGCAGTTAATGAAATTCTTGATAACTACGAAGTATCTGCAAAAGACCCTTTCAGATTGGACAGTGAAGCCGAAGAATGTGTAAAAATAATTAGGGAAGAATTAAGCAAAACAATTCAAAAATCATTGTAATATTTTATAGTATGAACTATATATTTTACAAATAAAAAAGAAGTAGATGAGTTATTCATCTACCTTTTAACTTTTGCGGTTCTTTTTACAGTGTGTTTAAGGTAAGTCACTTGGTATTTGACCTTTTTACCTATTTTAAGCTTTTTGAGCACGTTCTTTTTGATGGTTACTTTTGCATGTCATCATCAGCCACTGCCAAACTGCCTGATGCATCATCACTTATCGCTGTGTCATTTTGCGCTGCACCGACAAATGTGACGCTCAACAGAAATATCAGTATAATGCTGATGATGAAAAATTTATATTTGAACTTCATAATTTTTACACCATAAAATACATTGCACTGTTATTTCTATTTGTTAAATTATTTAAACATGATAATTTTGAATATTATTCAAATGTTGGAAAAATATTACATAATTCTTTTTTTTCAAATTTCCGGTTCTCTCAATTTTTTCAAAATTAACATCATATTTATAAATCATTTTAAACAGATATTATTATATTATTAATCTATAAACTATGGTGTTTAAATGAGTGAGGATATTAAAAAAACCATTAGAGAATTACATATTTACGAAAAGAAACTTTTAAAAGAACTGGAAGCTAATCCCAAAGCAACTCCTGAAGAAATTGCCGAAAAAACTGACATGGATATCAAATCCGTAATGAGTGCTGCAGGTTCACTTGCTTCCAAAGACATTATTGAAGTGGACAAGGAAGTTCAAAAAACCTATTCCCTAACTGAAGATGGACTTGAATATGCAGAGCATGGTCTTCCTGAAAGAAAGATATTGAAAGTGCTGGCCGAAAAAAGGGAAATCGCAATGAAGGACTTGGCATCCGATGCGGGCATTGACAAAAAGGAAACAGGCATTGCCCTTGGATGGTTGCGCCAAAAAAATTGGGCTCAAATTGATAAAGGAATGCTTCAAATCACCGATATGGGTAAGGAGTTTGCAGACAAGGCAGGCGTTGACGAAAAGGTACTTGAATATCTTAAGATGAATGCTGATGGAGTGAAGCTTTTCACCGACGATTTGATGGATGGATTTAAAAAATTAACAGGTAGGAAAAACATTTTAAACATTAAAAAAGAAACCTCACACTCATTTAAATTATTACCTAAAGGTGAAGAAATCCTAAAAGTAGGTTTTGAAATTAAAGAACAAGCTACCCAATTGACTCACGACCAATTAAAAGATGGTGAATGGAAAAGCCTTGAATACCGTCCATATGACATTAATGCTGAAGCGCCAACTGTCTTTGCAGGCAAAAAACACCCATTAAGGGAAATCATCGATGAGATTCGTGAAATCTTTTTGAATATGGGATTTGTTGAGGACAATGGGGAATATGTCGAATCCGCATTCTGGAACTTCGACTCACTCTTCCAGCCACAAGATCACGCTGCCCGTGAAATGCAGGACACATTCTACCTTAAAAATCCATTGACATGTGACTTGCCTGACGATGACCTTGTTAAACTCACTGCTGAAACCCACGAAACCGGTGCAGATACAGGTTCCATCGGTTGGCAATATGATTGGAGTGAAGATATTGCACGCCAAAGCGTTTTAAGAACACACACTACTGGAATATCTACAAAACATTTGTATGAACATGAAGCTCCAATGAAGATGTTTTCAGTTGGAAGAGTATTTAGAAGAGAAACTTTCGATTACAAGCACTTACCTGAATTCCACCAGGTTGAAGGACTTGTTTGCGGTGAAGGAATCAGTTATCAAAACCTTTTAGGTACTTTGAAGGAGTTCTATAAGAAACTTGGTTTTGAAGTGAGATTCAGACCAGCTTATTTCCCTTACACTTATTTGTCAACCGAATCTGAAATTTATCTTGAGGAAAAAGGAAGCTGGATTGAACTTGGTGGTGCAGGAATGTTCAGGCCTGAAGTATTAAAACCATTGGGAATCGACCAACCGGCTTTAGCATTCGGTATGGGTATTGAAAGGCTTGCCATGATAAGATATGATGTGGAAGACATTCGTATGCTTTACAAAAGTGACATAAAGTGGCTTCGTGAAGTGCCTTTATCCAAAGGAGTCAGATTATAATGTCCATCAAACTAGTTTCTTGGAATGTGAATGGTATTAGGGCAGTTTCAAAAAAAGATGAATTTTGGGACTGGTTCGATAATACTGATGCCGATATTATAAACTTTCAGGAAGTAAGGGCAACTGAAGATAAAATTCCAAAGAAATTAGTTGATATTGATGGGTTCCGCCAACATTTTAATGAGGCGGAAAAGAAAGGATACAGCGGTGTTGGAACCTACTCTAAAATTGAACCTGTTGAAGTTCAAAAGGGTCTTGGAATTGATGAGCTTGACAGTGAAGGAAGAGTTTTAAGAATCGAATATCCAGATTTTATTTTGTATAACATTTACTTCCCAAACAGTGGAATGAATGCAAAAAGACTTGATTTTAAAGTGGATTTCTGCAATGCCCTTTTAAAGCAATTGGTTGAGCTTAAAGAACAGGGCAAAAACATTGTTATCACTGGAGATTACAATATTGCACATAATCCGATTGATGTTTACAATCCTAAAAACTGTGAAGGAAAATCAGGATACCTACCTGAAGAGCGTGCATGGCTGGATCAATTGGAAGAGGCAGGATTCGTTGATACATTCAGAATGTTTGACGAAGGTGAAAATAACTTTACCTGGTGGAGCTATCGTACAAAAGCACGTGAAAGAAATGCTGGTTGGAGACTGGATTATTTCTATGTAAATGAAGAGATGAAGGACAGTGTAAAATCAGCTGAAATATTGTCTGACATTTACGGTTCAGATCACTGTCCAGTCACTTTAGAATTGGAATTTTAAAGATTGGCGATTATAAAATGGTGTTTACGTCGCCAATATTGTCAATAAGTGTAATATCTAATTTTTCCTGTTTAATGTATTCCCTATCTTCTTCGGTAATATCTGAATTCAGAAGAATTGCACTCATTCCTGCATTCACTGCACCTAATGCATCAGGTTTGAATTTATTGCCGACCATTACTGATTTTTCAGGGTTTCCTTTCATTTTTCTAAGTGCAACATCAAATATTAATTTATTCGGTTTTTCTTTGCCCACTTCTTCAGAGGTAATTACTGCATCGAAAAATGAATGAATATTGAGTCTTACGAGTTTTTCCCATTGCTTGATAGTTATTCCATTGGATATGACTGCTAAGCGATATCCTTGGCTTTTAAGGTAAATTAAAGTATCGATGGTTTCTGGATATGGTCTTAAAAGTGCCATTTTAACGTTATGGTATGTTATCATTCCAAGTGCCACAAGCATAGGATCTTCATGACCTAAAACAACCTGTGTTAAAACATTGAAGTGTTTGCCGTAATTTGATCCTTTTTCACGTATGATGGTTTTTAAAACACCATATGCTTCATCTTTATCGAGAGGCAATCCGTTGTCGACCATTAATCCTATAGCTGCTTTCCTTGCAGTTTCTGCAAAGTCAGATGTGTCAAGTAAAGTACCGTCTATATCAAAAAATACAACACGGTCATCATCATTTTTAATCATATGGTGATATTTTTATTTTAAAAATATTTAAATGTTTAGAAGAATGCATCGAGGCTTTGTTGAACTTCACCGACTGCCATATCCTGAAGGTCCTTTTTTGTATATCCGAATGAATACATGATTCTTTCAACTGCCGGAATCAACTGGTTGTTTATATAGTAATCCTTATCGTAGTCATATCCTTCACTGTATTCATAAGGCACGGCCCTTTGGCTGATTGACCCTTTTCCCTTGACGATGATATATTGAATGATGGTTCCTCTGGATACTTTGATTCCATGTTCCTCAATTCTTTGAGCTGCAACGACATGGGGGCCAACTTGCTTGTATTGGTTTAATGGCTTGGTTATTTGGGTGTGAATGATAAGTTCCTTATTGTCAACTTCCCCTTTTCTAAGTCGTTTAAGAACTTTTTTAACTTCGCTGATTGCCTTGTCTGCATCCCCTTCCTTTAAAATGGCCATAAGTACTGCCTCTTGGGTTTTCTTTACAATAGGTGCCCAGTCTCTTCTGACCAATTCCAATCCTTTTGCTATAATTTCTCCATCTTCAATTACAGCATATCTTTTTTTGCTTACAAAGAATCCTCTTCTGTAAAATCCTTCATATTCCAATTCCATGCTTTCGGGAAGGGTTGAATTGAGGTACTTTAAGAATTTTTGAGCTTGGGCTTTAATTTCAGCTTCAAGTTCCAGCTGTTCTTTTGTCTCTTGAACCATTATGACACCTAATTAAAATTTATTTATAATACTTTTAATATTTTTCTAAAACAATTTTATCAGATGATTTCAATTTTATTGTTCTAATATAAGGTTATTTACTTTAAAAAAACTTTATATTACTTTTCAAATGCTCTAGGACTTTCATTATATGTTATGTATGTCATAGTATGTGTGAGGTTTGATAAAATGAAAAAGAGACTGATATCAAGTTATGATGAAATAAACGATACCTTTGTCGGCAAAGTCGATGGAGAAAAGGGGTACTGTGCGGACTACGGCATTTCAGAAGGAGTATACCTAGGAATTAATAGTTCCAATCTTCCAACATCCGTGTTTGTTCCAAACGCATCAGAAGTTTTCAATATTTCTAAAGAAACTTTAGAAAGCGCAGATGTTAAAATCAATATTGACTGTGATGAGTTATGCCTATCTTTTGACATGTGCATTGAAAACTCTAAAATTTGCTCAATCAAATGCAAAAACAACTTTGGAATTCCAAAAATGAAATGCCTAATAGATAGTAACATCTAATTGTTACTATCTTAACATTTTAAATATGAATAAATTATAAATTAATATAAATCAATAAGGAGGCAAAATCATGAAAGATTCAAAAATAGATATTAACTCTGGAGATGAAATAGTCATTGTTGTTCCGGAAGATGCAATTGAGGACGGAGAGTTAGAAATTGACTTGGATGAATTGGGCATAGATGTTGAATCTTTAGGTGAAGACGTAAATATTGTAATTCAGGTCGAAGGTGCTGAAGATATTGACGATGACATCTTAGATGATGAAGATTTCATTGAAGAGCCAAATGAATGGTATTTTGATGATGATCCTTATGGAATAGTTTATTATGAATTTGTTGATGATGACGAGGATTAGTTAAAATGAAAGAGATTCCTTATTATAAGTTAGACGAGAATGGCAATTCCGAGTTCATTGCTTCAAATGCACAAGCTTACATTGATGATGAGGACTTAAGGGAATTGCTGATTGAACTTTTGGGAGATAAGGTTTCCGAAAGTGAAATTCAAGAGATTCTTGAGGCGGCATCAAACAAGGACATGAGTGAAGAGGAATTTGATAAGCTGATAGATGATTTTATTTTAAATTCAAAAAAATAACTTATTTTCTTACAAAAATAAAACATTTATATATAATGAAAAAGTAATATTTTATTATCATTATTCTTTAAGGCTCTTTTTTGCTCTCAAAAATTAGGCTGTAAATTTTCTTGCATACAGTTTAATTGAAAAGAGGCTTACAGACGCGATTATTAATTATATATTTATATTTATTTAGGTGAAATAATGGCAATTTCTCAAGGAAAATCAACTAGAAGTTCATCCGGTGCAAGAAATGTTGCAAACCGTGGAAAAAGAAAATCAGAATTAGGAAGAGACCCAGCTGAAACTAGGTTAGATGAAAAAAGATTAAGAAAAATCAGAACCCGTGGTGGAAACGAAAAACTCAGGTTAGCTACTGGTAATAAAATCAATGTTACTGATGCAAACGGTAAAACCCAAGTAGTTGACATTTTAGGAGTAATTGAAAACACTGCAAACCCTAACTACGTAAGAAGGAACATCATTACCAAAGGGGCTATTGTAGAAACTCCTGAAGGTAATGCTAAAGTTACATCTAGACCTGGTCAAGATGGTGTTATTAACGGAATTTTAATTTAAGATTTCTATCTTAAATTCTCTCTTTTTTTTATAATTTTTTCAATATTTTAATATACTAGTTTTTATAAATATTATCTCGTTAACGATTATTTTAATTAGGAGAATAATATGTCAGAAGATAAAATTAATATGAATCATGGTGCTGGCGGAGAAGTGATGGCTAATTTGATTGCTAGCACAATTTTAGATAATCTCACTAAAAAAAGTGTAAATGGTGGTATTAGCTTAGATGACTTGGATGATGGAGCATCTATTCCAATAGGAGATTATGAAATTATTTTAACTACTGATGGTCATACAATTGATCCTTTGTTTTTCCCTGGAGGGGACATAGGTAGGATTTCAGCTTCAGGAACAATAAATGATGTTTCTGTTATGGGTGCTAAACCATTAGCTATTTCAAATGCGATTATCATGCAAGAAGGCTTTCCGATTGAGGATTTAGATAAGATCATGAAGTCATTAAACGAGGCTTGCGCTGAAGTTGATGTGGCTGTAATTACCGGTGACACTAAAGTAATGCCTCAGGACAAGCTTGATGGTATTGTGATGGTAACCACTGGAATTGGAATCGCTAAAAAAGGTGAAGTTGTACGTGATTCTGGCCTTGAAATAGGAGATAAAATCATTGTTACCGGAAGTTTAGGTGACCATGGTATGAGCTTAATGTCATTCAGGGAAGGTTTTGGTTTTGAAACCGATTTGAAATCTGATGTTGCTCCTATGTGGAATATAATTAAAAAAGCTTTGGAAATTGGTGGAGTAACAGCAATGAAAGACCCTACTCGTGGAGGATTTGCCAATGCAATTAATGAAATGGCATCAAAAGCTGGAGTGGGTGTAGTTCTTGAACAGGAAGCAATTCCTATTAAGGAAGAGGTTCATGCTGTTTCTGAAATGTTGGGTATCGACCCATTTGAAGTAGCTAATGAGGGAAAAGTTGTCATGGGTGTAAAGGCTGATAAGGCTGAAGAAATCCTTGAAGCTATCAAAAGTGAAAAATATGGTGAGAATGCTGCAATAATCGGGGAAGTTGTTGAAGGAGATTATGTTGTTGTCAACACTCCAATCGGTGGTGAAAGAATTCTTGAAGCCCCAATAGCTGATCCAGTTCCTAGAGTTTGCTGAGGTGTTAATATGACTACTGTATTTACAAGAAGAGTTGTTGCATATGTTCTTGACTTTTTTGTACTTTCTGCGTTGATGTGGTTGATATCATTCTTTTTGTTTTCAATCATTGGTGCAAAAAATATCTATCAAGTTTATCAGTATTTGCCTTTTGTAGTGGCTGCCTTGATATTGATTTATTTTGTATTGACTGAAAAATTGTTTGGAGCCAGTATAGGTAAATCAATTATGCATTTACAAGTCAAATCTAAAAATGGTGCAAATATTTCATGGATTCAAGCTATTGTGCGTAATTTAACTAAAATTTACTGGATTCCAATTATTTTTGATTGGTTAATTGGTAAAATATTGCGTACTGATAGGTTATTGAATAATATTACAAGAACTGTTGTTGTGGCAGATTATTTTTAAATTTTGATTTATCATGATAAAAAAGGTTCAAGTGCTTTGGTATTTAAATAAAGAGGATTTGGAAAACTATTGCATAGATTTTAAGGAATACAAATCTCATAAACTTGATGGTTATGAGATTGTTGATGTGGATGAAGATTTAATCTATGATTTATGTGACCGTGACCCGGACAGGTTGGAGCCATTGGGTTATTTTAAAAATATTAAAGAACTTGAAAACTATTTATCAGACACCATCACCAACAACGAATATGAATTGGAAATCGATTCTCCCGAACTAAACGCTAAAATCCAAAAGGCCATTGATTCAATTGAATTTGCCGGTGAGGATTATTATATTTCAGTTGGTGAGGGTATTGGCGAAGACGATACTAAAATTGAAAGTTGGTATGATGCGCTTAGACGGGAATATAACAGCGCTTCAAAGGATAATGTTTGGGTTTTGGCAGTAACAGGTTATGATCCTTATGATTTGTCCCTGACTGGCAGAACTTTGTCATATGTTCTTGCCGACATTTTGAATGTCACTGAAGCTTCACTGGATAACCTGATTCCGAATAAGGGCCATATAACCATTGAAGAATGGAATGCTATTTTAGATAAGGTATATAAGAAAAACAAAATCTATTTAGGTTTAAATAGAGTTGTTTAACTATACTTCTCCTTTTTTGAATTCACTCGGTGTGAAATAGGATATTTCTGCCAAATTGTTTTTTAATAATTCCTTATTGACGTCTGTATCATTGGTGTATACGATAGCTAATGTGCGGTCGTATTTGTCTTTTGGCTGCTTGTCGTCAATGTCTAGATAAACTGTTTTTCCAAGACATTTGTCGCTAACAAAATTCTTTGCCTGGCTGAATGCTGGCTCCTCATTTACACTGCCCACCTGTATTAACTGAACCCGTCCAACTCCATAAACCTGAATGGTGTTTCCGTCAATCACTTCAAGACATTTTCCCGCTTTTTCATAGTGTATTGTTTTGTTGTCGATTGTGAGTGTTCCGGTTTGATTTTCCTGTGTGTTTGTATCTTCTAGAAATGTATTTGCCAGTGTCAATATTATTGTGATTATAAAGATAATTAGCAGGATTATTGAAATCGTTTTTTTGTTCATTTTGCATGCTCGCAGTCGTTTTTAAATCTGCAGGATTTGCATTTTTTAGAATTTTTGGTTGGTACAAATGGTTTTGTTCCATCGAATAATCCGTGCATCCTGTCGATTGTGAATTTTATTTGCTTTTCAACTTCAGGTGTAAAGACTTCAATCCAGAATAGGTTTTCTGTTCCTCTTTCCCTTAATGCTGCTTTGATTTTACGTTCGTCTCCGGTCATGTCTTTGTAAGCAAGGCAGTATGCCCTTACCTGATTCATTGTTGATTCGTATGGTGTTCTTCCAGGTTTATCGTCAATTATTACAATTTCGTCTGGTTTCATCCATATTTCATCAATGAATCCTCTGATTCCATAGTCCGGTGCCACTACAAAGCATTCTCTTGACATTGATGCTTCGGTTTTTGATGTTTCCACTGCATCTTCAAATGTGGAGGGTGTTGAGTCTTGCTTGAAAATTTCTTCTAGTTGATTGTGAATTTGACTTCCATGTGTCATGGCTGCAGTTGGTGCTGTTTCAACGCCTTTCATGTATTCGAGATATAGCTGGTATTCGCAATATCCTTGCTGGTTGAGCCAACTGATTGGGAAATTGTTTTTACCTTCAATTATTTGAAGACCTTTTATTGAAGGATGCTCTTTAGTTTCGTATTCCTTATCGTATCCTATAATATTTTTCTGTTGCATACCTTACTATTTGTCAATGTTAATATAAAATATTATTTTTCAAATGCTCTTTCAAGCAATTTAAATATTATGAAAAATTAATTTAATTTCATGCATTTTGTCAATTCTAAAAGTATTTTGTCTCAAAACAATGGAATGAATCTCTATAGGGGATGCACTCACGGATGCATATATTGTGATTCACGAAGTGAAGTTTACAATATGGGTCATAAATTTGAGGATATTGAAGTCAAGCAAAATTCACTGGAATTGCTTAAAAAGGAACTTATTAAGCGCAAGCCATCCATGATTGGAACCGGTGCAATGACTGATCCATACATTCCTCTTGAAAAAAGATTGAAATATATTAGAGGTGCATTAAATTTAATTGAAAGATACGGCTTTGGCTTTACATGCATTACAAAATCCGATTTGATTTTAAGGGATTTGGACCTGCTTAGAAAAATCAATGAAAAGACTAAGGTTGTTGTTCAGATGACATTGACAACGGCGGATGATGATTTATGTGAAATCTTGGAGCCGAATGTCTGTCCAACATCAAGGCGCGTTGAGGTTTTAAAAATTTTAAGGGATGCTGGAATTCCAACAGTTGTTTGGCTATGTCCAATTTTGCCCTATATCAATGATGATGAGGAAAATATTAATTCAATCTTGGATTTTTGCATTGAATCTGATGTTAAGGGAATAATTTGCTTTGAAATGGGTCTGACTTTAAGGAAAGGGAATAGAGAGTATTTCTATAAAAATTTGGATAAACATTTTCCCGGTTTAAAGGAGAAATATGTTGAAAAATATGGCATGAGTTATGGGATTCCTTCACCAAACAATGAAAAATTAATGCGCATTTTTAAAAGAAGAACCGACGAAAATAATATCTTAAATAACCCTCAAGATGTTTTTGAATACTTGCATGAGTTTCCTCAAAAATCACGTCAAACTACATTATTTTAAATAACTTGTTTTTCAAATATCTAATTAATGAATTTTAGTGATTTAAACATTTCAGACGATATTAAAAAAGCCATTGAAGATATGGGCTTTTCTAAGTTAACTCCAATTCAAGAGGGGGCAATACCTATTGGCCTAAAGGGTAGGGATATTATCGGCCAAGCTCAAACGGGTTCTGGAAAAACTTTGGCGTTTGCAATTCCAATTCTTGAAAAGATTTTTATTCCGGACAAGTCTCCTCAGGCAATTGTCCTATGTCCCACACGAGAGTTGTGCATGCAGGTTGCATCTGAAATAGAAAAAATAGGCTCAAAAATTAAGAAATTTAAAGTTTTGGCGGTTTATGGTGGCCAACCTATAGGAAAGCAAACAAGAGTACTTAAAAAAGGCGTTCATGTTGTTGTAGGGACTCCCGGACGAGTAATAGATCATATTCAAAGGGGTAATTTGGATTTGATTGGTATTGAAAGTGTCGTGCTTGACGAAGCGGATGAAATGTTGGAAATGGGTTTTAGGGAAGACATTGAAACAATATTGGAAAAAACACCTGTGCAGAGGCAAACATTACTTTTTTCAGCAACAATACCTTCCGAAGTTCGAAAGATTGCAGAAAAATATCAGAAAAATCCAGAATTTATAAAAATTGCCAATAAGAGGAAAAATATTCCAAAAATCACCCAGTATGCCTTTAAGTGCAATATTAAGGATAAATTCGATGGATTGTCCAAGTTAATTGAAGCATATGATGTGAAATTGGCGTTAATATTCTGCAATACTAAAAAAAGTGTTGATTATGTTGCGAAACACTTGAAAAAGCAGGATTTTAATGTGGACAGTCTTCACGGAGACATGACTCAGAAAACCCGGGATAAGGTAATGAACAAGTTTAAGAATGGCAATATCAATATTCTTGTGGCTACTGATGTTGCGTCAAGGGGATTGGATATTGAGGATGTTGGGATGATTATTAATTATGACGTTCCTCAAAATGCTGATGATTACATTCACAGAATTGGAAGAACCGCAAGAGCTGGAAAGAAAGGTTTTGCATTCACTTTAGTTTCAAAAGATGAAATTTATAGATTCAACAATATTAAAAAAGGCAATCCTGGAAAAATAGTTGAAAAGGAGTTTCCCACGCTTAAACAGATAGAAGAAATTAAAATTAAAAAGATTTTAAATGATGCCAAATCATTGATGTATGAAGATGATTTGGATGAGTATGTTGAAATAATTAAAAAAGAATATAAAAATGATGGTTTAAAAGTTTCTGCGGCGTTATTAAAGATGTTATTGGAAAATTGATTATTTTCCACCATCAATAATATTGAATTTAATTTTTTCGTTTTCAAGTTCACGGGTAAATGCTTTGCTCATGTCTCCAACACAAACCGCTAGGATATTCAAACCTTTACGGGCAGCATTTGCGGTTGCTTGAGGTGCAGCATATTCAATGTCAATTGGCATGCCAAGTTTTGTTACAACAGCACGTGAAACGGTACCTGCAACTGCAACTTTATCTATTTTTTCGCCACTGTTTGTGCCTTTTTCATAGATATTTTTGATTAGCTCCAAGTCGCATGATTTTGATCCGCCGTCCTTGATTGTTGGAACGTTAATTACGGTCACTTCTCCAACGCTCATGTCAATGATTCCTGTAAGGTTGGTCAATGCAACATCCATGCCTTCTTCAGCATCATCAAGAACGACACCGGTAGCATTTTCCTCTTTTTTGTGGGCATATAAAACGCCGTCATCCATGTATAATCCTACTATGTCATCTTTTACAAGTTCTTCTTTTGCAATGGCCGGCCATATTGTTTTATAATGATTCATTGTTTCCAATACAGAATCAGTATATTTTCTTAAGCTTATAGCATCCTTTTTAACTTTATCAATACCTGTTTGAGTTATTTTGTAAGGGGATCTGCCATCTTTGGAAGTTATGTAACCTAATTCGATTAATGTTTTGATGTTTTCAGAAACAGCTTGTATTGTGATTCCTAATTTCTCAGCCAAATCTTTCTGTTTGAGGTGTGGGTCTTGTTTTGATATTTCACTTAATATTTGAAAATGTGTTAGTGCACCTCTTTTTTTAAATGCTTTCATCATAGTCATTCCTCAATTAAAATTGATTAATTTTTATTTTTATCTTTACTACTATATAAACTAATTTGTTAGTTTGCCTTCAAGTTCATTATTGAATCGTTCTAAAAATTCTTCTTTTTTCTCAATTGGAATGTATGCTCCGCAAGCCATTGAATGGCCTCCTCCTGTGCCTCCAACACTACCTGATATGTTGCGGATGATGTTACCAAAGTGTATTCCGTCGTATGAGAGAAGCCTAGAACATCTAAGAGAAATCTTGAGGCCTTTATCATCTGTTTGAGTAAATCCTATGATTGGTTTTTTCCAATTACAATATCCTAGAATCATTCCAGTAATTGTGCCCACAATTTCGGGTTTAATGCCTGTTCCGTCGAAGTACTGCAAGTTTTCGAGTTCAATTATACTTGAGTCCTCATCTGAAGTGACTTTTTCAATAGACTGTGCCAAATTTCGCCTGTGGTCTCTGCTTACGGTTTCAAGTTCATCTAGTGCTAAAAGTCTATCTCCCTTTAAAACTTCCATTGCTACTTTTTCCTGATGATTCCTTCCACATGCGTTCATTGCAGTTGAAAATTCGGATGCATCTCTTAGAAAACTGTCTGAATCTTCATTGATGAAAGTATATGAATCTCCAATGATTAATTGAGGAATGTACTGAACATACTTGCTTGGAACGACTTTTGATATCATTCCTGAAAGGCTTTGGTAAAGTTTGGTTTTTTCTTCCATTGTAAGTTCATTTAAGGTTTTTCTGTGATGTTTTCTATCGATTCCAAGATCTTCCAATAATGCCATTGTCTCATTGGTGTTGTTGGTGATAGGTAGCTTAACGTCACTGAAGTAAGAGAGTGCAACAAATAATGGACGAGTGTTTCTTCCGTAAATATTAATGTCGTTTTTTATTACCTTGAGATATCCTCCATCAATTGCATCCTGTTGGATAATTTCATTCAATCCTTCAAAATGGCCGCTTCTTGTATTTTGCATATCTCCAATTGCAGATAACAATCCAATCCAACTTAAATCGTCATATCCAAATTCTTTAGATAGGAAATAACATAATCCTCCGCCACAAACATAATATGACCCATCAATTCCGTGGTGGATAGGATTGATTTCCAGATAAGTGTAATCTTTATCATTTTTATAATCCAAGTCCCTAAGTGGAGGGTGATGATCTAAAATAATAATTTTTTGACCTTTCTTTGCATTTGTATCAATCAGCTGGCCTGAACCAAGGTCTGAAAATATTGTAAGTTCATGGTCAAGTTCGATGTTGTCTAAAACATCAAGATTTACAAATTCAATTTCATGGTCTTTATTTTGTCTGTCTAGTATGGTTGATAGTATTGCGCCTGAACAGATTCCATCACAATCAATGTGGGAATAAACTTTGATGTCATCGGATGATTCGATGATTTTTCTGGCTTCCGGGTATTGTTCAGACATTTTTTGTGGTATTTTCATAATAATCAGTTTCTCATATTTTTAATTTCTAAGCTAACTTCACGTAAAAGTTCTAATTTTGTTCCTTCCCATTCAACAAGTATTCTTCCGGATTTTTCATACCATTTTCCAGGATATGAAAATTCTTTTTGAACACTATGGGTCAATCCAAGTCTTTTTAAAGCTCTTTCAATATCATTTAAGGAAGGGTCCTTCACTGCATATTCCTTTGCAATTTTGCGGCCTTCCTTAAGGCTTAAGTTTTTATTTAAATACTGTGGCCAAATGGTTATCATATTCTCACTCGTTTAATTTTTTGAATAATAGTTCCATCATGTCAGGAACTGTATAAGTGTCGGGGTAAATGTAGGCAATGTCATATTTTTCCAAGACTCGTGCAGTAATAGGCCCAATGCAGACTGTTAACAGGTTATCGGATAATAGTTTAGCAATTTTCTGCTTGTCTTCAACTATCTCAAAGAAGTTTTCAACAGTTAATGGACTTGTGAATGTAATTGCATCGATTTCCTTATTTTCTATTTTTGAAATCAATGTTTTGACTGCATTTTCATCCATTGGAAACAATGATTTGTATGCTTCGGCAAGAATCACTTCATTTCCAAGTTTTTCAAGTTCCTCTGGAAGAACTGGTCTTGCTGATGCGGTTCTTGGAATTCCAATGGTTTTGCCAGTGATTTCGCGTTTTTTAAACTCTTCAACAAGGCCTTCTGCAGTAAAGTCTTCAGGCATTAAATCAACTGTTAAACCTTGCTTTTCAGCTAATTTACCGGTTTTATTTCCAATGACTGCCAGTTTACAGTTTAATGTTTTCAAAAAGTCTGGATAAAATTTGTTCAATGAAACGATGGTTGTTGGGGATGTAAAGATAATCCAATCAAGTTCATCCTTTCTTGCAACTAACTCTTTTAAAGATTCAGTATTGACAGGTTTCAAATCAAGTGTCGGGGCCAGTATTGGCTCACCACCTAATTTTTCAACAATCTCACAGGCTTTTTGGGCTCTGTCTTTTGGTCTTGTTATTGCAACGACAGGTTTTGACATTTTTCATTACCCTCATTAATTTAATAATGTAATATATTATGTTTAAAGTGTTTTATATTATTTGTTATTATTAAAATGGTTCTAAAATTGATTTTTGATAGTGAAATTAATTGTTGCGAGTATAAACAATTATATATCATAAAAATCTATTAATTAAATAGGTGATAAAATGAGTGATGTTTTAGTCGCATATTTCTCCGCAAGCGGAGTAACCAAAAACGTAGCTGAAAAAATAGCAAATGAGAATGGATATGATTTATTTGAAATAGAACCTCAAGAAAAATACACTGCTGCAGACTTAGATTATACAAACAGTGATTCAAGGTCTACTGTTGAAATGAATGACAAATCATTCAGACCTCCAATTGTTGAAACATGTGACGTAAGCGGATATGATACAGTAGTGATTGGTTTTCCTGTATGGTGGTACACAGCACCTACAATAATCAATACCTTCATTGAAAGTGTTGACTTGTCTGGTAAAACAATCAAGGCATTCTGCACATCCGGAGGATCTGGAATAGATAAATGTGTCAGCGACTTGCAGGCAAGTTATCCTGAACTTAATTTTTCAAAAGGAATGAGGTTCATGGGCAATGTCTCAAAAGCAAAAGCGTGGATTGAAGATGAGTAAAAAAGTTGTTGTCATAAGTTCTTCTCCTAGAAAAGGAGGGAACTCTGACACATTATGTGATGAATTTGTAAAAGGGGCAAAGGATGCGGGCCATGATGCTTGCAAATACTTTCTAGAAGACATTGAATTTTCATCATGCAAGGCATGCTACAAATGCAAAACTCCCGAGATGAAATGTTTCCAGGATGATGGAATAGCTGAAATTCTCGATGACATGATGCAGGCAGATGTAATTGTATATGCAACTCCTGTATACTATTATGAAATGTGCGGAACCTTAAAAATGTTTTTTGACAGATGTTATCCTATATTTAGGCATTTGGAAAACAAGGACATGTATATAATATTAGCTGCAGGAAGCAGTTGCGGTGATGCATTAACGGGAATCAGAAGCTTCATAGGATTTTCCAAAAATCCGACAGAAAAAGAAGTATTTGAAGTCTTTGGAAATGTCAAATCTCAAAAAGATGAATTGAAAAAAGTATACGATGCGGGATATAACTGCTAAAAAAAGTTTTAGGAAAGATAAAATCTTTCCTATCCATTATATGGATTTGAACTGTTATATGTTTGACCATCAACAGTTAATGAGTATTCACCATACTCAATATTTCCTGAAACACTTAATGATGAAACTGAACTGTCACCGGTTAAAGTCCAAGTGGAGCCGCTTCCAACATTCACGGTTGTGTTTCCGGTTGAATTAACAGCACCGTTAAACTCGGTGTTTTCCATATTCCATGTTAAACTGCTTATGGAATCAACAATAACATTTCCTTCAATTTTTTCATTGTTTGTGTTTAACTCGGCTGTTCCTCCATTGGACCCTTCACTTCCCCATTGGTTTTGACCAGCAATTTCAAGCAGTGTTCCACTACCAAAACTTAACTCTGTGTTGTCTAAATTAATGACACAAGCGGTATTGGTCACATGAAACATCGGAGCTTCGCTGTAAACTGAAGAATCTTCGGCAATTGCAAGTTTTGAATTTGTAGCGCTGAACTGGCTTGTTCCGACATCAGCGTCTCCACTCATACTTTGATAAATGAAAACTCCGCCTAAATCAACCCATGTGTCTCCGTCCTGTCTGTTACCTTGAGCGTAACCGGTTAAATCACAATCGGTCAGTTCAATGCTGTTTTTACCTTCAATACATGCAATCTGAGACACATAAGATGTACCTTTAGTATTTTCAGCTGTAATGTTTCCGGTTGAATAGATTAAAGGTGAACCTCTGCCGCTGTCCTTGCTGACGCCTGTGTTGATTTCAGAGTTTTTAACGTGTACTTGTCCTTCTCCACGGTCTGTTGCAAGAGCCGCACAGCTTTGTCCGTCAGTATTAATTATGACGTTTTCAGCGTTGATTATACCGTTGTAGGTTGCATCAAGACCTCTTGACTTGTCAGAGTGTGTTGTGATTTTCACATTCTTTATTGTTGCTTGTGTGTTTCCTTCAACTGTGCTTTCACCAGGCTGTTCTCCACCTCCTTGGCCACTTGAAGCGTCACCTGAGCCCTGTGCTTCAGGAGGTTGTCCACCTTCACCAGCACCATTGCCGGTAGCTTCTGGAGGTTGTCCTCCTTCACCGGCACCTTGTGAAGAGCTGCTGTCAGAAGATGCTTCGGCGTTTGTTACAAAAATACCGTTTGATCCTTTTGAGTTAGTGTTGATTTCCACATTTGAAATATCTAAAGTACCGTTGGTGTTGACTAAAACTGCAGAGTTTACCCCATAAAAATCAGCATCGTCACCGCTGGTTGCAGTGTCTCCTGTTTTGTTTATAATGGATTCTGCTAATTTTAAGGCTCCTCCATTTTTAACTAAAATTGCATTGACATCTGCACTGTCAGTGTGATATAATCCTTTACTTTCGTCTAAGCTTTCAGAGTCAACGACAAGGTTTCCTCTGTCTTCCAGTGCATTTGCATCAATATTTATGGAACTGTTATTAGTTGAATTTGTTAGTGCAAATGCACCTGCACAAATTATAATTAGAATTGCTAAAATAGCAATTAGATATTTTTTGTTCATAAGAGTAATAACTCGTATGTTGTATTTAAATATTTTTGATAATTCAATTTTTTATAATATTTTTATAATTTTGTTTAATATTATTTCTAAATTATATTTTAATTAGTTTGATTAAATAATATTTTTTTGATTATATTGCATTTAATCGAATAAAAGATTAAAAAAATGTTTCATGTTTATCTTTTTTTAAAATCTAAATGTTTTTATTATTTAAGTGATAAATGTAATGAATATAATTCATAGGAAAATGTAAATATGGCGGATAAAAATGAATGGGGCAGTAACATGTCATTCATATTGGCAATGATAGGTTCTGCCGTTGGACTTGGAAATATATGGAGATATCCTTATGTACTGTATTCTAATGGAGGGGGAGCATTTTATATCCCTTATATCGTAGCGATTCTTTTAATGGGAATTCCATTCTTGATATTGGAGTATGGTGTAGGATATAATTTCAAATCTTCATTTGCAAAAGCAGTAAAAAAGATTAATTCTAAATGGGAATATTTAGGGTGGTTTTTACCAGTTGCTGTTTTCATGATTATGATTTATTACTCAGCTATTTTAGGTTGGGATGGAATATACATGATATTGAGTTTCTTTAAGGGATGGGGAGCAGATCCAAATGCTTACTTTACAACAACACTCCTTCAATCTTCAGACTCAGTGTCAGGATTATTCCAATTCATTCCATTGATTGCTGTTGCAATGCTTGTTGGTTGGGTAATTATATGGTTTATTTCACATAGGGACCTTGAAGCAGGCCTTGGAAAAGTATCAAAAGTGTTGGTTCCATTATTATTTATTATAATGATTATTATTGTAGGATTTTCATTGACTTTGCCTGGTGCTTCAATAGGACTTGCAGAGCTATTCAATCCTGATTGGTCACTTTTAGGTAATTTTGAAATCTGGATGGCTGCATTTGGACAAATTGTTTTCTCATTGAGTTTGGGAATGTCTATCGCATTTACTTATGCAAGTTACACTAAAAATGATGCGGATTTAATCACAAACACCATTTCAATTGCACTTGCCAACTCATTATTTGAAAACTTCGCAGCATTGGGAGTGTTCTCAATCTTGGGTTATATGTCCCTTCAGTCAGGAACTGCAGTGGCAGACCTTGTAACTCAGGGAACCGGACTTGTATTTATTGCATACCCTACAGTATTTAACGTGCTCGGTCAATGGGCATATGTTTTAGGACCTCTATTCTTCCTAACAGTCTACCTTGCAGGTTTGACAAGTATCCTGTCAACCATTGAACCGTTATCCTTTTCAATACAAAACAAGTTTGGCCTTACAAGAAAAAGGACAATGACCATTTTAATTATTGTAGGTGCCGTTGTTTCAATGATTTATGCAACCGCTTATGGTAGTTCAGTTCTTGGGTATGTGGATACATTCATCAATCAAATTGCAATTTTATTAGGGGTTATCTTTGAATGCATTATCTTTGCATGGATATTTAAGGCTGAAAAACTCATTGACTTTTTAAATTCAAGAAGTAAAACTATTAAGCTTGGTAAATGGTGGATTGTAGTTGTCAAGTATGTCCTACCAATCTTTGTAGCGATTGTTTGGATTGGAGGATTGTTTGATGTTATTAAAACCGGTACATCAGACCAACTGATATTTACAGTAATTTCAGCGGCAATATTGCTTATTGCAACTTTAATATTCACAATTCTTCCAGCTAAAAACCCTGATTGGGATAATGCTGAAGAAAGGGTTTAAGTGAAAAAATCACTTAACTCATTTTTTTCTTTTTTTTCTAAGGCAATGGTTATATCACCGTTTGAGTCTTCACTAACTTCACCTAATGTTCCATCTTGTGAATTATCATTGCTGACGTCTTCTGAGTAGTAAACTCCAATGATCAATCCTAAAACGGACAGTAAAAATATGAGAAGTATCACGGTATTTTTCATGTTCATGGTTAATAATTATATTTTTGTCATATATAAATTAATAGAAAAGTATTTTAAGGACATTTTTCATATAACTAATGAAAAGCTTAATGAGGTGAAAATATGAAAGGCTTTATTTTATTAATAATAGGCATTATTGCAGCTGTTTTAGTTGTCGGTGGTGCAACAGCAGTTCATTTCATGAATGAACTTGGCGTTGGTGTTGAAGACATCGATTCTAATACTGTCAGTGATGTAGTGGATAAAGTAAGTAATGTTGCATCTTCAGGAAGTTCTGAATCTTCATCCGGATCCGGCAATTCCATTGTAGATGATGTTGGCGACATTGTAAGTGAAGAGGTTAAATTCAATGCACAAAATGGTGAAGGATATTATCGTGAGGTCACATACAAGGATGGCGGATTCAGACAATATGATACACAATCAGGAGAGCTTATAGGTTCCTCATATGATTCAGATCAAGACAAACTTCCAAGCATGGAATGATAATCATGATTTTAAAAGAGCTTCTGGAGCATTTTGACATTGATGTCGACTTGCCTGACTATCTTTTAAATCAGAGATTCAATGAAGTATTCCTTGATGGTGATTTAACCATTAAGGACAATGCTTTTCATATAGCGGTTACAACCCGTCAGGACGTGACCCACAATATGTTCATAAATCCTGACAGCGAGTTTCCGGTAGCTATACTGTCTGAACTTCCAAATGGACGTTTGAACGGAATGAAATTCCCCCAAACGGAACATGTTGGAATTCCTATAGACAGATTATAACTTTTTTTTTAAAATTTGCCAAAAAATTTTTACATGCTCTCTAATTCTTTTAAAAAAATAAACTAAATTTAATATATAGTTAATTAAAGAAATATATTACAATTAGAATTTACATGAGGCATAAACTATGAATAAAAATAAGGCAATTGCAATCTTTTTAATTTTATTTTCTATTTTATGTTCACTTTCGGCGGTTGCTGCAAGTGACTTAAACTCGACAGGCACTATTGCAAATGATATTGCTGAAGAGAGCATTACTGAAACTGCAGATTTTGATGAAGAACAGGAAAACATATTGGATGATGGCGAATCAGGTGAATGGGGCACATTCACTGAGTTAAGGAATATACTCACCACATCTGGCTATCAAAATGTCGTTTTGTATAAGAATTATAGATGTGAGGGTCCTAAGGACGCAATAGTCATTGACCACACTATAAACATTAATGGAAATGGGCATACGATTGACTTTGCAGGAAAATCAAATGGATTCGTATTCAGGGATTGTGCGATTAATTTAAATAATTTGCGAATTACAGGATTTGCCGGCACTTCAAGTTCTAGCTCTTATGCTATATCTGTTGAATCTGTTACTAAGTACGGTAAAATCGAAAATTGTATTTTTGAAGGCAATTCACATAGCGTATTGTCATTTGCAAAATCCGATAAATGTACGATTTCCAATTGTATTTTTAGAAACAATTCTGCAAGGGGAGCTGAAATTTTTTATGGAACCGGTAATAATGTCATGTCTGGATGTATTTTTGAAAATAATGGAAGATTCACATCCAACGAAGGATATGATACCGACAAAATAATTAGTTTAAAAAATGAGTTTCTTGTTGAGAACTGTATCTTTGAGAACAATGTTGCTAAAATGGGAATTGTCTATTTTGAAGACACCATGTATCGTCCTTGTGTTAAAAAATGTTTCTTTGGTGCTGCTCAAACCGATGAGGATTATGGTTTAATTTATTGTGACGGTCCTAATAAAATAGAGGAATCAATTTTTTGCACTCCTGATATAAAAGGAAATGTTAAAAACGGTGATAAATCCGCAGGCCTATCGTATAATCTCTGGCTGGACGGTACAAAATCTAATGAAATCCCTGAGAGATTCGTTGGATCGGGATACGGCTATGAGACCAGATATGAACCGTTTATTGTTACCGGATACGAAACAGTGAGAATATATGGCCAAATTTTTTCCAGGTATATTTATGTCCCGACAATACCTAAAGAAGTGAGGTTGGGCGATACTGTTGAATTAAAACTCATGTTTCTCAAATCCGACGATACTCTTTTAGAAATGCCTCAAGGAAAACCCGTAACATTTCAAGTCCAATTCAGTGACAGTAACTTAAATCCAACAAACATCACATTCACCAATAAAATTTCAACACCGTTTAATTATACGGCATTGGATGGTAAGGAAGGTACTGTATCAATTTTTTATAATGGTGCACTTATTAGCTCCCTTAAAATAACCCATGCTGGAGAGTATGATTCATTAACTCTGCTGAAACATGAGATATCAAAAGCTTCAAATGAGATAAAATTAACTCATGATTATAAGTTCTACTCCTCCCTCGACGATAGGAATGCAATTATCGTTGATAAAGACCTTACAATAAATGGAAATGGCTATACAATTGACGGATGTAACGGTGTCAACGGCATCTTTAACTTTGCAGGCGGAAGAAACATCACTGTCAAAAATTTAAATATTGTAAACGTGAAGGAAACTGCAATCAGAAGCGAATCTTCCGGCAATGACCAGATTACTTTTATAAACTGTACTTTTGAAAACACAGGGGGGGCAATAAACTCAAATAAGATAACATTCATTTCCGGTTGTGAATTTGAAAACATTAAATCTACTGCTGTTAAGTTATATTCCACCCAAAGCACAGCAAACATTATTGTTAACTCAACATTTGAAAATTGTAAAAGTAAAAATGACGGTGGTGCTGGCTACATCAATTCAAAAACCGTGATTAGAAATTCAAAATTTATAAATAACTATGCAAGCAATGGTGGAGGATTATACATTGACGCAGAAAATTGTGCTGTCGACAATTGTGAATTCATTGGAAATGAAGCTGATTATGTGGCTGGAGGAGCATATTTCTCAAGTGCAAACTGTAATCTCACCAACAGCGCATTTATAAATAACTCCGCCGCCTCAAATGCTGCATTTTACCTTAAAACAACACCCGTGACTGTGGAAAATAACACAGAAAGCAATAGCACAATAACCAGTAATTCATTTACCCACCTTAATGAGATAATGGCCCAAACCGGAAACGTGCTCAATTTGGAAAATGATTATAAATTCAAATCTAAAGATGATATGAATTTTGCAGACGGCATCTCTATTAAAAAAGACCTGATAATAAACGGTAACGGCCATGCAATTGATGGTGACGACTATGCTTCAATTTTTATAATCGATGAAGAAACTGCAAACGTAACATTCAATAACGTCAATTTTGTCAATGCATTGGACTATGCTGTAAATATTAAAAATGCAAAAAGCGTTACTTTCAATAATTGTACTTTTTATTCCTCAAATCATGGTTATGATAATAATGAGGGAGTGATATTTATTGACAACGATGGAGGGTCTGTTACAGATAGCGTGCTTATCAACAGATGTTCTTTCATTGACAATGATATCGACAAAATGATTTATGCAAACTCCGGCGGATATACATTAACCGTTAAAGACAGCATTTTTGCAAACCCAAAATCCACCTATGATGTATACATTCAAAGACATAACAATAACAATCTGGATTACAACTGGTGGGGAAACACTGCAGACAACTTTAACAGCACCCCTAAAGTGAATGCCCAATTAAATAATTGGTACTTCCTGAACACTACATTAAAATCCAACAGTGCGACAATATCACTTAACAACTTATATGATGACCGGGAAAAAACAATTGCAACCGTTACAGATTGCTGCCTCGCTGATGTGGCTGCCGAACTCATTGGAAAAGACCTCGTAGTAAACAATTATGTAATCATTGAAAATGGAAATGCCACAGTATCCTATAAAACAATTAAAAAACCTGCATATTTAACTGCAATCATTTATGGATTTAACTATACTGCCAATACAACAGAAAAAGGACAATTTGATTTGCTACAGGAATTAATTGACAATGCCGAAAACTTTACCCTGAATCTGACTCAGGACTACACAATCACAGACGGCATAGACAGCATTGGCGGAATAGTAGTAAACAAAGACAGTTTAACCATTTATGGTAATGGGCACACTATCAATGGTCTTGGAATATCCAAATTATTGAACATAGTGGGAAATAACGTTAAATTAATCAATTTAAACCTGATAAACGGATATGACCCAATATCCCAAAAAAGCCCTATCCAATGGAGCGGAAATTATGGGACTATGGAAAACTGTACCGTTTCCAATAATTTGGCAATGAACGGTGGAGCGATAACATGGACAGGGCCTATGGGCAGCATAAACAATTCCACTTTCATCAATAACCAAGCAAACTTTTATGGAGGTGCAATTTACTTCGATGAAATCCGTGGAGGAATAACCAATTCAAAATTCATTGACAATTCTGCATCTGATGGAGGAGCAGTCTATGCAAATCAAAAATATATTCACATCGATAACTGTGCATTCATAAAAAATGATGCAAATAACGGTGCTGCCGTTTACGTTAATGGGGAAAAAGGAAAAATACACAACAGCTTATTTGAAAACAACACTGCAAGCAGAAGTGGTGGAGCAATCTACTGGAATTATATAACAGGCATTGTCACCACCAGCAAATTCACATTCAATAAAGCAAAATCCGGTGGAGCAATCTACTGGAATCACGAGTACGGCAAAGTGTCTGATTGTGAATTTGCAAACAACACCGCAACTGAGGACGGGGGAGCAATCTGCTGGAATGATGACTATGGAACTGTAGATTCAAGCTACTTTGAAAACAACACTGCGGGCAGATACGGTGGAGCGATCTTTTGGGATTATGATCACGGTAAGGTTATCGAATCAGTATTCATTAAAAATACCGCTGATGACGGCGGAGCGATCTACTTCCGTGAAGGAGTTATATTCAAAAGCAAAGAGCAGACAGTAGAAAATTCAACATTCCAGGAAAACCGTGCTGAAAATAATGGGGGCGCAATATATCTCGCCGCAAAACAAAGCAGTATTGTCAACTCCTCATTCATCAAAAACCAAGCCACAAAAGGTGGGGCAATTTACTCAAGTAATGAAGAGGAAACAATCTCAAAATTGGCATTCATAAGCAACACCGCATCAGATAACGGAAGCGCAATATACCTGGAAGAGATATCAAACCCAATCAATTACTGCATTTTCATAAATAACGGTGGAAATGTCATATATTATGACGATACCTCATGGTTTAGTCCTACCGCTTTAAATGCAGATTACAACTGGTGGGGAAACAACATAACCGATTTCAATC
>Ga0256405_10002922_pt1 | contig 36971 bp, 25 predicted proteins | sample RumenRJG_02DNA_FD_189096 | JGI IMG/M metagenome (GOLD analysis project Ga0256405, IMG submission 189096) | Bovine rumen microbial communities from Lethbridge, Alberta, Canada - RJG_02 | ecosystem: Host-associated > Mammals > Digestive system > Stomach > Rumen | place: Canada: Alberta...
AATTGGTCTGCAGCCAACCGCTTCGCCTCTAAGCTATCTTGGCAATTAAAAATACAGTAATTAAAATTATGTTTTAATAATATATAAAGTTATTGATTATAACAGAAAATTAAAAAAAAATTATTAAATTATTGAAGTAACTGAAAAAAAATTAAAAAACTATCGAAAACAATTAACTGAAAAAAATTAAAAAACTATCGAAAACAAGTAACTGAAAAAATTATAGTTTAATAATTAGAATTTAACCTGTTTGTCAAATCCACAGATTTCATCAATTTCCAATGCTTTCTCAAGTGAATAATCCTTTTCCACTTTATAATTTCCATTTTTGGTTCTTTGAATCATCTCAGGAGATAAAAACAGCCATTTGGTATGCTTGAATTTCGCACCCAGATACGGAGTCGCTCCGAAGATGTTTGAAAATTCAACAAGGGCATCTATCTGAGGAGCATCTATATAGATCTTATCCTTTGTTGTTGTTTTTACTTCAATAGCCAGATATATCTTGCCATTTCCAGCTATGACATCAGGCAATGGCTTTTTAGTAGCTCCACCTGAAGCAGGAGCCCTCATAGCTGCGAAATGCCTGTCCCATAGTTTATGAACCAAATCTCTTTCCTCGGCTGAACCTTTCTTTGCCATATTAAACCCACTTTTTATTTTAAAATTATATACATCCCATTTTCATTTTAAAAATGGTGATAATTTTTAAATTTTAATCTAAAATGCAACCATTATTTTAAATTATTGCTAATAATTTTATTTTTTTATAAATATTAAACTAGTGCTAGCATTTGAAAAGTAATATTTTAAAAATTTCAATTGCAAATTAAATCAATAAGGCATATGAAAAAATTAAGCAAAAATAGCTAAAAATCAAATCTAATAGACTAAATGAAGTTGAAAAAAACCTAAAACAGAAAAAAAGTTGAAAAATAAAAACAGTATTAAAAAAAATGGGGCCGGAGCCGAGATTCGAACCCGAGTCACAGGATCCACAGTCCTGTAGGATGACCACCTACCCTACCCCGGCAGATTTAAAACAAAAAATATTAGATTATGCGGGAGCAGGGATTCGAACCCTGGAAGACCTTCGCCAACAGGTCCTAAGCCTGTCCCCTTTGGCCGCTCGGGCACCCCCGCTTAAAGAGAGGGAGGGGATTCCCAAAAAATCTAACTATATAAAAAAAATGCTCCGGCCGGGATTCGAACCCGAGTCTTCGGCTCGAAAGGCCGAAATGATTGGCCGGACTACACCACCGGAGCTACAAAACTATTAATACATAAGATCGTACAATGGGCCCAATGGGATTCGAACCCATGACATCCCGGTTATGAGCCGAGCGCTCTACCTGGCTAAGCTATGGGCCCAAAAACGCCGTCGACAGGACTCGAACCTGTGACCAATCGGTTAACAGCCGAACGCTCTACCTACTGAGCTACGACGGCAAACAAACCCATGCTTGCACAATCAAACATATTAAATTACTGTAATTTCACAGTATTAATATGTTGGTAAACATTATATTTAAACTTTTCCATTTTTTGAACTATACCTTAAAATCAAAAAGAGGGGATTGGAAAAATAAAAAATCCAATAGTAAAGCAAAATAAGGTTATTATCCAACACAAATAATAATAGTATTAAAAGAAATATAATAAATAAGAAAACATCAGATTATAAAAAATTAAAAAATTCAAGGATGATCTCATGGAAGATAACGATAGCGCGGAAATACTTTCATTAATAAACAGGGCGAATAATCTCTCATTAAAAAAAGGGTACAATGAAATAAGTCTGGAGAGAGCTGTTTTCCTAAGCTGGTGGTGCGACAAGGGAGACTGCAAGTTCTGCTACATGAGCACTCAAAAAGACAAGATCAAAGAGCCTCAAAAGGCAAGACGCAGAGTCGGCAACATTCTGGCTGAAGCCGAAATGTGCCACCGCCTGGGATGGAATATCGAATTCCTCTCAGGAGGCTACAAGTCATTTACAACACAGGAAATAAAGTCAATAGCTCAAAACATTCATGACATCACCGGCGATGGAGTCTGGCTCAATACAGGAATCACAGAGGAATTGGAAGAGTATGGAGAGGAAATCAAGGGGATTACAGGAGCCGTGGAAGCGGCGAACCCTGAATTTCAAAAGGAAGTCTGTCCAAGCAAGCCTCTTGACCAAATAAGCGCCATGCTTGACAAGGCAGGAGATTTAGGATTTAAAAAGGCCATAACCATAATTCTGGGACTTGGCGAAAGCTTTGAAGATGTGAGTTACCTGATAGATTATATAAAAGAACATGAAATCGACAGGGTTATCTTCTACTCCCTGAACCCCCATCCTGAAACCATTTATGCAAACAGCTCACAGCCTGCATCCCTCTACTATGCCAAAGTCGTATCCACAGTAAGACTAGCATTTCCAGACTTGGAAATCATCTGCGGCACATGGACCGACAATCTTGCAAACATCGGCGTTTTGATTCTAAGCGGAGCCAATGGAATAACCAAATTCCCATTGTTCAAGATGTTCGGCACAAAATACGGCAAAAGAGTTGAGGAAGAGATCAAATGGACTGGAAGAAGCTTGAAGGGAACATTTACCGACAAAAGCAGACTGGGTCCTGAAAAAAGCGAAGTGGATCCAAAGCTTGACAGATACATAAAAAGATACATTAAAGACTCTTTGAAAAACAAATTCCAGTAAATCCCAATTAAAACTATAATCTAAAAGCCCATAACCTTTTTTATGAAAATTAAAGAATAAAAAACTAAAAATTATTCTTTAATTAATTTATTGATTTAAAAGCACCATTCTTAACAAATAAAAAATTGCAAACCGCTATTTTTATATAAAAATTGTAAAATAACATTGCCATTATATCGCAAAATGCATACCCCCTATTTTAAAATAATATTCTAAAATTACATTATCTATATCCCAATATTGCATACCCTATTTTTATACAAATAATATAAAAGACAATATTTATAAAATATAATCAATATAAATTATCATAGTGTAAATTTTATATAACAAAATTTTAAACTATTAAGTTTGAAATTCGATTAATACCAAAAAATAATACTTATTTAATACTAATTCGATTGGAGGAATTACTATAGACGTAGATATGATGTGTGGACTTGAAATCCACGTGCAACTTGAAACCGACTCAAAATTATTTTGCGACTGTCCTACAAACTACCAGGAAGCTCCGGCAAACACAAATGTCTGTCCTGTATGCTTGAACCAGCCAGGCGCAAAGCCTTACCCAACTAATGAAAAGGCTATTGAAAACGCTTTGATGATTTCATTAATGCTCAACTGTAAAATAGACAAGAACTTCACTTATTTCATGAGAAAACACTACGATTACCCTGACCTTCCTAGCGGATACCAGAAGACCTCAGTTCCTATAGGATACGACGGAGAATTGAATGGAGTCAGAATCCATGAGATACACATGGAAGAAGACCCGGGACAATACAAGCCGGATAAAGGTATTGTTGACTTCAACCGTTCAGGAATCCCTCTTATCGAGATTGTAACAGAACCTGATATGCACTCACCTGAAGAAGCACGTAACTTCCTCAAAGAGCTTATCAGAGTATTGCAATACAGTGGCGGAGCTCGTGGAGAAGGTACCATGAGAGCTGATGTAAACGTCTCCATCAACGGAGGAAACAGAGTGGAAATGAAAAACATCAACTCCATCAAAGGTGCATACAAGGCTTTGAAATTCGAAGTCGTAAGACAGAAGAACCTCGTTAAGAGAGGCCACGAAGTCCAGCAGGAAACCAGAGCATACCTTGAATCCCAGATGATCACCGTTGGAATGAGAAAGAAAGAAGATGCTGACGATTACAGATTCATTCCAGATCCTGACCTTCCTCCAATGAAAATCACAGACGAACAGATCAACGAAATACTCGAAGTCATGCCTGAAGCTCCTCACAACAAGGTTAAGAGATTCGTTGAAGAATACGGCATTGATGAGGAATCCGCAAAGGTCCTTACTTCAGAACTCGACCTCGCTCAAGTATATGAAGAAGTGGCCAAGGAAGTGGACCCTAAATTCGCTGCAAAATGGATGAGAGACGAGCTTAAAAGAGTTCTCACCTACAATAAAATGGACTTTGCAGACAGCGGAATACTTGCAGACGACCTGATTGAGTTATTCAACATGCTCCTCAACAAGGAGATTACCACAAAAGCAGGCCAGAGAATTGTCGAGCAAATGCCTAACAACAAGCAGACTCCTAAGCAGATTGCTGAAGAGCTCGGATTGATTGGAGTTGTAAAAGATGACGAGGTCCAGGCTGCTGCAAAACAGGCTGTTGAAGAAAACCCTAAGGCTGTAGAGGACTACCACAATGGTGAAAAAGCTTCCCTGAACTTCCTGATGGGACAGGTCATGAGACTGACCAGGGGAAAAGCCGACCCTCGCGAGACTGTTAAAATATTGAAAGAATTGCTTGAGGAATAATGAAATCATTCCTTTTTAAGCTTTTCCCTATTTGGGGAATAACAGCAAGAGAATCCTTAAATCATTGGAGATGTGAAAATGGGCAATGAAATCAAATCATTTGTTAAAGATTACATGACAAAAAACGTTATTACAGTAAGAGAGGATACTCCAAACGAGCAAGTCATTAAAACAATGAAGAAGACCAAGCACGACGGCTATCCTGTAGTTGATGAGGATGACAAGATTGTCGGAATCGTCACCGCATTCGACCTGCTCCTCAAGGAATGGGGAAATGGACATATAGAAGATGTGATGAGCAAGGAAGTCAGAGTGATCAAGGAAGACATGTCAATCAACGATGCCTCAAGAGTAATGTTCCGCCATGGAGTGTCACGTCTTCCAGTAGTCGATAATGACAGGCATGTGAAGGGAATCATCACCAATACCGACATGGTCCGCTCACATATCGAGAGGTCAACCCCTACAAAGGTGAATGCATTTAAAACAAGTATGGAGCAATTATACGATATCAAAACCCTTCTTACTAGAGAGCAGGTTCCAGTTGAACTCCTAACCCCGACACAGGACAGAGTATATGCCGATGAACTGCAGGGAAGGGTTTACGAACTTAAGAGAGGATTAGCCGAACCTGCAATTGTTGTAAAAACCGGAGACCGCTATATCCTGGTAGATGGACACCACAGGGCAGTAGCTTCAACTCAATTAGGTCTTGATAGAATCGATTCATATGTAATAGACCTCCAAAGAGACATAAAACTGGGTCTTGAACGCACAGCCGAAAGACAGGGATTGGAGAAATTCAGCGACATCAATATTATTGAAGAGGACCAGCATCCTCTGATTGCCTTGACTGAAACCATAAAATCCTCTAAAAACTAATTTTTTATTTTTTTGTCTTTTAATTATGAAAAATTATGTATAAATACTCCATAACAAAAAGGTAAACCACTATAATTTGAAGAAGGTATCAAAATGAGTGATGAAAAAATCATACGTGAAGTTTATGAAGTATTGGAAAGTCGCAGAGACAATCCCATAGATTCATATACCTCCAATATCATGCAGGACAGCGATAAGAAGGCGGTAGACAAGATACTTGAGAAGATAGGTGAAGAGTGTGCTGAGACCATTATCGCTGCAAAGAATGATGAGGACCTTGTCTGGGAATCTGTGGACTTGATTTTCCATACAATGCTTCTTCTTGTATATAAAGGCGTGGAATTCGATGAAATCCTTGATGAATTCGCACGCAGAAGAAAATAAACTCTTTTTTTATTTTTTTATTTGAAAAATAGTAATTCAATATTAGATTTATTTAAAAAATAGCAATCTCATATTGAATTTAATTAAAGAAAAGTAATTCCATATGGGAATATGAATTAATCTTTTAAGATTAATTCCATGTTTCTCATGCCTCTTTTTATTCCGAAATGCTTGAAGCATTTCTTTTTAAACACTTTAAAGCCAAATGAGCTGTACAATCTGAATGCTCCATCGTTTCTAAAATCAGCATCCAGAACCACTCTTTTGCAATCCAAGTCACGAGCCATCTGGATCAATTGTGACAAAACCTGTTTTCCATATCCTCTTCCACGATAAGAGGATAAAACAGCAAGTTCGCAGATATAGAAATCCTCCGGCTCCACATCAACAAGAACAAAACTGTCTAAAAAATTCACTTTTGCAAGACCCATGGCCTGGCTAAACTTCAGATGCTTGAATAATGACAAGCTGTATCTATAATAGCTGTGGGTTACTCCTTTTCCACCGTTGAACATTCCCACAATGTTTTTCTCTTCCACATCTTCATCATCGAAAAAGACATAATACAACTCGTTTTCATCCTCGTCCTCGAGTGAAAAGTCATAAAGAAGTCTTTCCTTGATGGCTTCTATGCCTTCCTCACGAGAAGAGAATATATTTACAAAAGTGCGCTCATCCACATCATAGACAAGCTCGGCCACTTTATAAACATCATGAATCTTTGGATCGAATTCTCTAAATATCAAAATATCGCCTTAAGTGTAGAATTATAAAATTACAAATTTGTTTTAGAATAAAAATTGTTGAAAAATGAAAAATTCTGATTGAAATCAAATCACTAATGAAAAAAACTGATTAAACCAATTCAAAATGAAAAATTCTGATTGAAATCAAATCACTAATGATAGAACTGATTAAACCAAACCATCCAATCATTTGTTTTTAGCTTTTTCCACATTCCTAGCTATTGTCTGAACAATTGTAAGAGCATCGATGGCTGCTCCAAAACCATTATCTATATTTACAACTGACAAACCAGGAGCGCATGACTGAAGCATTGAATAGACAGCCGCTTTGCCATCAGCACCGATTCCATAACCGACAGATGTCGGAACGCCTATAACAGGAATATCCACTAGCCCTGCAACAACAGAAGGAAGGGCTCCCTCCATTCCAGCACATACGACAATAACATTGACTTCCTCCTCGACCATATGGGATATCTTGGGGAAAAGCCTGTGGATTCCTGCAATTCCAATGTCATAAGAGCATATGGTTTCACATCCTCCCTGCTCGAGAATGACTCTGGCCTCTTCGGCTACAGGAATGTCTGATGTTCCAGCAGTGATTATTCCAACCTTGCCCAAATCAGGATTCAATGTCGCAAGCCTACCCTTATGAAGAACAAGGGTTTTTGCAGCCTTGTTATAGTTAAATTCTATTCCTTCATCGGATAAATAGCTTAAATCCTGGTTTAATTTGTCAAATCTCTCTTTTGACAATCTTGTAATGATGATGTTTTCCTTTAAGCCGTTTGCGGAAATCTTCTCCACAATATTCAACAAGTCATCATAAGACTTGCTTTCAGCCAAAATAGCTTCAGGAAAACCTGTCCTTTCCTTTCTATCAGCATCAAAATTAGCTATTTCATCCAATTCTAGAATATTATTGGCTTTTAAAAGGGTTTCACATCTCTCAATGGAAATCTCACCATCCAGAAGTTGTTGAAGAATTTCTTTCATTTCAATCACGCAATAAATTTTAAAAGTAATAAATAAAAAGTTATAATATTATATATAATTCTTAATATATATTATAATATTCTTTATACAAATAATTATTATTACTCATTTAAAAAATGGAATAATTATGCTCATTCGAGATAATGAAATAATTTTACTCATTTAAGAAAATGAAAAAACTTTGCTCAATACCTAATTGAGCTATTTTAAGAATTACTCATTATCAAAGAAAATTATTACTCTCAAAAAAAATTGAAATGGTGGAATTGTGGAGACAAAACAGATTTTAGTAGAAGGAATCGTGCAGGGAGTGGGATTTCGACCTTTTGTTTATAGAATAGCTACAGAAGCTAGCCTTAACGGATATGTGAGAAACCTGGGAAATGTTGTAGAGATAATCCTCCAGGGATCACATCAAGATATGGAAGAATTCCTCTTCAATCTCCAAAACAAGCTTCCACCAATCGCCAAGATAAACAACATAGAAACAAGGGACTTGAAGGAAGAAGATGAAAAGTTCTCTTCATACACTGATTTTACCATAAAAGAAAGTGCAGATGATTTTGCTGGAACATCCGTCATTCCTCCGGATGTGGCTATCTGCGACAACTGCCTTGAGGAAATAAACGACCCTCAAAACAGAAGATACAAATATCCATTCAATGCCTGCACAGACTGCGGGCCTCGTTTTACAGTTATTGAAAAGGTCCCATACGACAGGGACAATACAACAATGGAGGACTTTCCCCTTTGCGATGAATGCGAAATCGAATATACAAATCCTCTTGACAGACGCTACCATGCTGAAGCAGCATGCTGCGAGGATTGCGGACCATCTTTAAAGCTATTAAAAAATACTGGAGGAGATGGAGACTCTGCAATTGAAATAGACTGTGAAGACCCTTTAAAAGAAACCGCCCGTCTTCTTGATGAGGGCAAGATACTTGCAATCAAGGGAATAGGCGGAACCCACCTCGTTGCAAATGTCAAGATAAAGGAAACAGTAGACCTCCTGCGTCAGCGTCTGGGACGAAAATCACAGGCATTTGCTGTAATGAGCCCGGATATCGAAACCATTAAAACATTTGCAGTCATGTCAAAAGAGGAAGAGAAAACCTTGAATTCCAAGGAAAGGCCTATTGTAATCTTAAAGAAATCAGAAGGCTATGACTTTGCAGACTCTGTCTCACCAGACCTGCACAACATAGGAGTAATGCTTCCTTATGCCCCTCTCCATCATCTTCTATTCAATGAAACAGATACTCCTGCATATATCATGACTTCAGCTAATGTTCCAGGAGAGCCTATGATGATTACAAACGAAGAGATAGTTAAAAACCTCTCTAAAATAGCTGACTACTACTTGGTGCACAATAGAAGAATCCTCAACCGCTGCGATGACTCCGTAGTCAGATTCCGAAACGATGAACTTGCATTCATTAGACGTTCCAGGGGCTACACTCCAGAACCTTATGACTTAAGTGGAAAATACACCTATCTAAATGAAGAATTCGACAATCTGAACATTCTGGCCCTCGGACCCGAACTAGATGTGACCTTCACAATCATCAAGAATTCAAAGGCTTATGTCTCCCAGCATATTGGAAACACAAACAAGTACAGGACATATCAGTTCCTCAAAGAAGCCATCGAGCATATGATGCAGATTACAAAAACAGACAGCTTTGATCTCATCGCATGCGACATGCATCCTCAATTCTTCACAACACAGCTTGCAAGGGAGTATGCTGAAAAATATGACTGTCCTTTAATCCAGGTCCAGCACCACCACGCCCATGGCGTATCCCTGATAAACGACCATGTTTTAAACAAGACTGATTTGGAGGAAAAGACATCTGCAGAAATGGAAATCTCACAAGATTATGAAAAATCAGAATTGTTAGAAAACCCCGGTGAAATGATTATAATTGCATCAGATGGAGTAGGATATGGAGATGACGGAGGAGCCTGGGGAGGAGAGATATTGTATACAGATATCAAATCTTATAAGAGAATGGCTTCCCTGATGCCTCAAAAGATGCCTGGAGGAGATTTGTGCACGAAATATCCGGCAAGAATGCTTGCAGCCATCCTTTCCAATCCAAACAGCGATTATGAAAGGGACAAATACGGCGAAGAGAATGTGCAAGAGCTTATGGAAAGGAATTATCTGGATGCATTTCCTCATGGAAAAATGGAAATTGCAAGCTTGTTCAAGCAGATTGAAAGAAATCTGAATGTTGGAATCAATACAAGCACAGGAAGATGCCTTGATTCCATAGCTGCTGCTTTAAATATCTGCAGTGAACGCAGCTACGAAGGAGAAGCTCCAATGAAGCTTGAATCTGCAGCATTCAATTATTTGAAAATGAATGATTTAGATAAGATTAATGATTACCCAATCATTATAAAAGACCATGATGATAGAAGAGTTCTGGATACCACAGCCATATTGAGATATGTCATTGATAAACTGGAAGAAGGAGAAGACATTGGCAGGATTGCCGCTGCAGGACAGGAAGCAGTAAGCATAGGACTTGCAAAACTAGCCATTGAAGCGGCTGAGAACTGCGGAATCGATACTGTTGGAGTAAGCGGAGGAACATTCTACAATGAAGCAATAACCGCCCACATCAAGGATTGCATTGAAAACGCAGGCTTGAAATTCATACAGCACACCAATTCATGTCCAGGAGATGGATCCGTATCCCTTGGACAAGCTATTGTAGCAGGAATCAATTTTAAAAAATAGTTGTGATTTTTCTAAAAAATATTAAAAATAATTAAAAAAAAAGAAATAGCGGCCTTGAGGCCGTTATAAAAATTCGTTTAATAACGATTATAAATTCACTTTAACTTAATAACGATTATAAGTTCTCTCTAAAATATACTCAGCTCTTTCCTTGAGATTGTCATACAATCTGATTTGAGACTTGAGCTCTTCAATAGCTTCAGTCTGGCCCTGATCTATTCTTTTTTCAATGGCAAGCAGCTTGGACCATTCATCCCCTGAAGGCAGCTGTTTTATATTCATCATATCATCGCTGATTGCCACATTGAATGAATTTCTAGTGATGCTGATGGTTACATTCACATCATTAGGCATGTCGTAGTACTTTCTAGGTCGGCCCCTTACAACCTTTTTGAATGAGGATTCCAGTATGCCTATTTCTTCCATCGCTCTTAAATGTTCAATAATAGCTTTCTGACCGATTTGAAGCTCTTGAGATATTTCACTAACAAACCTAGGCTCTTCTCTCAGCAAGTCCATGATGTCACGCCTTGTCTTGCATCCCATCACATCAAGAATGGCTTCCATGTCAACCTCGTTTGCAGGACGCCCATTTATATCGGCATTGATGTTTCTATGGACATTCGGCCTGGTTATGCGATTATCTTCTTCCATTTTACCGCCTCTAATTAATTATAATAAGTAATAATTTATCAATTGAAAAACTTATAAAAACTAACTATTATTACGAGCATTTAAAAAATTATAAAACACCCTATAATATTTTATAAGTCAATACTATTATATTAACTTTTTGTTAGTAAACTAATACGATTGGGAATTAGCTTACAAATAATTTATGCAGACTAATTTTTAGGTTTTTCATCAAATTTACCAATTTTATTATGCACTAATGAATGCAGAAATTTAAATCCAATGCATTGAAAAAAAAGATTATTTAAAAATTGAAAAAAAGTGAATATAATAATATTATATATAATAAGAATAACTGAACTTTTTCAAGTTCTGAATGACAAGAAAATAATATAATAATATTATATATAATAAGAAGAACTGTTGTAAAATTTTATAGCAAATTCAAAAACCAAATGAAATTAGGGAGATATTAAAAAAAGGAAAAAATTAAAGAATTATAATAATTCCTTAATAGCGTCTTTGACATCACCAAGGTCTTCTGTTGGCTCGAATCTCCTAACAGGATTGCCTTGCCTATCCACCAGGAACTTTGTGAAATTCCATCGGATGTCGTTTTCCTCATAATTCATTCTCATTGCTTTGATTGCAAGTTTAAGCTTGGTAGCACCCTTTCCGCTTAATCCTTTGAAGGGTTGTTCGGCCTTCAAATATTCAAATAATGGAGATGCGTTCTCTCCATTTACATCAATCTTGTCAAAAATCTGGTAAGGAACAAGCCATTTGCTGCGGCAGACTTCCTGAATCTCTTCAGTAGTTCCAGGAGCCTGTTTTCCAAACTGGTTGCATGGAAAATCAAGAATCTCGAATCCCTCGTCCTTGTATTCATTGTAGATTTCATTCAATCTGTATACTGTGGTGTGAAACCGCATTTTGTTGCGGAGTTTACAATCAAAAGGACTTTCCCTTCGAAATCCTTTAAGGAAACTGAATTTCCTTCACTGTCTTTTACTTCATAATCATATACTGTCATTTAATGACCTCGTTTTTAATTGTTAAACATTAATATATTTTCTAGTTATTTATATTTTTGTACAATTTATCAACATGAATAAATTAAATTGTTAATAATATTTTCATTTTTATTCACTTTTGTCATATTATTCATTTTTCAATCAAATGAAATAGCAGGATTAATTCCATAAGCAGGGCTATACCTTCAAGGCCGAAGACACATCAGAATATGAAAACTCAGGTATCGAACTGACCACTCAGAACTTTGAGTATGAGAACATGTTTATCATAACATACATATTCACAGTCGACGACCAGCTTGTTCAGATCACATTCATACCTCATGACAAGAACAATATTCCGGAATACGAGGACAACCCTGTCACAGACATAATAGATTCAATCATCTACTAAATCATAAAATTTTTATTTTTTATAATTCTTTTTAAAAATTACATTCTTTTTTTTAAATTTTTTAAACCACCCCCACATATTGACAAAAGATAACATCCCCATTCTAAATTCCACAATCAAACAAAAATGTTCAATTTTATTTTCGATAGTTCATATTTTGACTATTTTAATTTTAAAAAAAGAAAGTATTTAAAGAGAAACAGAGTTTTACATAAACATAAGATTAAATTAACTTTTTGTTACTAAAAACCGAAATCTTTATATAACAAATGGTTACTATAATAAGTATAGAGAAAGATAACTTTTTGTTACTTTAATAATTCTGGCAAGATAAAATTAAAATCCTAGAATATTAAAACTCTAAAAGTTTTAAACTTATGATAAAATGAAATATTTTGAATCTAATCAAAATAAACTTCTTTTATCATCAAAATGTCTCAACACAAATCAAAAAAAGGACACAACACGGCAAGTCAAAGAGCATATTTCAAATCCTCTTTAAAATCACACTATAAATAAAAATCAAGCACACCTGATTTTTATCTAAGATAAAACATCTCAAATATTCTATAACCCATAAATAGAAAAAATAAAATTTTCTCTTTGATTTGAGCCAGAATATTAAAGGAGCGGGTCGCTCTCTTTCTCTAAACATTAATAATTCTTATTAAACGAGTGAGATTAATAATAATTATTAGTTAAATCAATCCGTTAAAACTCAAGGTGATGGAATGGCTAAGGAAAACTTAAAAGAAAAATCTGAAGAAAAATCTTCCAAAGAGGAGAAAGTCTCCAAAGATGAAGAATCTTCAGAAGATCTTATAAGTGAAGACTCCACTTCAGAAGAAGATGAATTAGCTAAATTAGAAGATGAGCTTAAAGCAAAAGAGGAAGTCATTCTAGAACTTACATCCCATATTCAAAGACTTCAAGCAGACTTTGACAACTTTAGAAAACAGACAGAAAAGCACAACAGGAATTTAGTGGAATTCGCTAATGAAGGTCTGATTCTTAAATTCATAGACAGCTATGAAGACATGGGAAGGGTTCTTGAAAACTCAAAAACCAAAGAAGACCTTGAAGAAGGCTTCAAGTTGATTTATTCAAAAATGCAGAACACATTGGAAAATGAAGGGCTCAAGGAGATTCCAACTGTCGGTGAAAAGTTCGATCCATTCGTTCATGAAGCTCAGGGAACTATAAACAGCCCTAATCATGAAGATAAGGAAATTGTCGCTGAGATCATGAAAGGATACACCTTAAAAGACAAGATAATTAAAAATCCAATTGTGATTGTGTGCAAGAAATAAGATGATGTTTTAAGTCATTAATTTAACTATTCAAATCATGTTTATTTTATAATTAAAATTAGAAGCTTATTTAAAGCTTCAAGAATTTAAAAAAATTAAAAATATTAAAAAGCAAAAATTAAAAAATCAAGGTGAATATTATGTCTGATGATACTAAAAAAGAAAAAATAATCGGTATCGACCTCGGTACCAGTAACTCTGCAGCAAGTGTACTCATTGGTGGTAAACCAACCGTTATTCCAAGTGCTGAAGGTGCAAGCCAGTATGGTAAGGCTTTCCCAAGTTATGTTGCATACACTGAAGACGGTCAGAGATTAGTTGGAGAACCTGCAAGAAGACAGGCAGTAACCAACCCTGAAAACACTATCAGCGCATTCAAAAGAAGCATGGGTACAGATAGAAAATTCAGCATCCAGGGCAAACAGTACAGCCCTCAGGAAATCTCAGCAGCATTACTCCAAAAAATCAAGAAAGATGCAGAATCCTTCCTTGGAGAACCTGTTGAAAAAGCTGTAATCACTGTTCCTGCTTACTTCGACGACAACCAGAGAACTGCAACCAAGGATGCAGGTACAATTGCAGGCCTGGATGTTGTAAGACTCGTAAACGAACCTACTGCAGCAAGTCTTGCATATGGTATAGACAAGCAATCCGATGATGACATCAACATTCTCGTATTCGATTTAGGAGGAGGTACTTTAGACGTAACCATCATGGAATTCGGTGATGGAGTATTTGAAGTACAATCCACAAGCGGTGATACCCAGTTAGGTGGTACCGATATGGACAACGCAATTCTCAAATATCTTGCTGACGAATTCAAGAAAACCGACGGCATCGACCTCATGGAAGACGATCAGGCAGTTCAAAGATTAAGAGAAGCAGCTGAAAAAGCAAAAATCGAATTATCAAGCACCCTGACCAGCCAGGTCAACCTGCCTTTCATCAGCATGGGCGCAGATGGAAAACCTCACAACTTAATCAACGATTTAAGCAGAGCAAAACTGGAAGAACTTGTCGACCCAATCGTCAAGAAATGTGGTACTCCAATCAAACAGGCATTAGACGATGCAAAAATGACTAGAGATGACATTGATAAGATCATCCTCGTAGGTGGACCTACCAGAATGCCATGTGTACAAAAATTCGTAGAAGACTACATCGGCAAGAACGTCGAAAGAGGAATCGACCCAATGGAATGTGTAGCAATGGGTGCTGCAATCCAAGGTGGAGTTCTCGCTGGAGAAATCAAGGACCTCGTTCTTTTAGATGTAACTCCTTTATCCTTAGGTATTGAAACCTTAGGAGGAATCAGCACAACCCTGATTGAAAGAAACACTACAATTCCTGCTAAAAAATCCCAGATCTTCTCAACCGCAGCTGACAACCAGCCTTCAGTAGACATTCACGTTGTACAAGGAGAACGTAAGATGGCAGCAGACAACACCACCCTTGGAAGATTCCAACTGGTCGGAATACCTCCTGCACCAAGAGGAATGCCTCAAATTGAAGTTACCTTCGATATTGACGCAAACGGTATCATCAATGTATCTGCACAAGACAAGGGAACAGGCAAGGAGCAGTCCATCACAATCACCTCAAGCACAAAATTATCTGATGAGGAAATTGAAAAGGCTGTAAAAGAAGCTGAAATGAATGCTGAAGCAGACAAGAAGAAAACCGAGGAAATCGAAGTCAGAAACAATGCAGATTCCATGATTTACACATCCGAGAAGACTCTCGACGAACTTGGCGACAAGGTAACTGCAGATGAGAAATCCAGCGTTGAAGAGAAAGTTGCAGAACTTAGAGAATTAATCAGCGGCGATGACATCGCAGCCATCAAGGAAAAAACCGATGACTTGAGTAAAGTAGTCCAGGACATCGGCGCTAGAATCTACCAGCAGGCAGCAGCAGAGCAGCAAGCTGCTCAACAAGCTCAAGATGCTGGTGCAGACAACTCTTCAAACGATGATGACGGAACCATCGATGCTGAATTCGAAGAAAAATAAGCACACAATAGAAAATTATTAGGATTTCTTTATTAGAAATAAAAAGTTTAATAGCATGTCTTCTAATCATTTAGAAGACATTTTTCTTTAATGATCATTAAAGAACACCTATTAAAAAATATTTAGACCTCTCAAAAGAGTAAATTGGATTCTTTTAGATTGTTACTCAATAGCACTCTAAAAGAATCCTTTTTATTATGATTTAATTAATATTTGAAAATAATTTTAAATATTAAAAAGACAATAATTAAATTAGTGAATAAAATTAATTATTCCTAGTTTTTTATTTAAATCAAATTTACTAAATTGCTTTTTTTAAAAGATTTAAAATCCATTTTCTAATGTTTGTTAATTAGCAATTCAACACATATCAAAAGATATAAGATTATATAAAAATAATTCATGAGTTAGAAACAATAATAATTTGAATGTTCAAGATAATTTAAAATTTAAATAAATAAGAATTGGATTAAGGAAAAAAGCAGTTATTATAATAATTATTCTATTAAAGGTGACTAAATTGCCAGAAAAGCGCGACTATTATGAAGTTCTTGGAGTAGATAAGACAGCTACTGACAAGGAAATTAAAAAGGCTTACCGTAAGCTAGCTAGAAAATATCACCCTGACGTTGTAGGAGAGGATGAAAAAGAGGAAGCCACTGAAAAATTCAAGGAAATAAGTGAAGCCTACGCTGTTTTATCCGATGAAGACAAAAGGCATAGATACGATCAATTCGGCCATGCAGGTATGGAAGGCTTCTCTCAAGAGGACATATTCAGAAACGTCAACTTCGAAGATATTTTCCAAGGCTTCGGCGGCGGAGGCTTAGACGATATATTTGACATGTTTGGATTTGGCTCAGGTAGCAGATCCAGAAGACAAGGCCCTAGAAGAGGCGGAGATATTTACACAGACATTACAATCACATTGGAAGAAGCGGCCAGCGGTGTTGAAAAGGACATAAAAGTAAGGCATGATGTATTCTGTCCTGTATGTGAAGGAAGCCGTGCCGAGCCTGGATCAGATGTTGAAACTTGTCCTACCTGTGGAGGTACAGGACAGAGAAAACAAATCCGCAACAGCCTTTTCGGTCAGGTAGTAAACATAGTTCAATGTGGAGAATGTGGCGGAACTGGTAAGATCATCAAGGAGCCATGTCACAACTGTCATGGAAGAGGAAGCGTCAAAGAGGAGAAGACCATCAGCATCAAGGTCCCAGCAGGAGTTGAAACCGGAAACAGACTTAGAGTCTCAGGAGAAGGCCATGTTGGAGATGTTGGCGGTGGAAAAGGAGATTTGTATGTTGAGATAAATGTCCAGAAGCACCTTGACTTTGAAAGGGAAGGAGCAAACCTCTACTATGAAAAGCAGATCAGTTTCCCTCAGGCAAGCCTTGGAGATACCGTTGAAATTCCAACCATCGACGGAAAAGTGGATTTGAAGATTCCTCCGGGAACCCAGAGCGGAACAGTATTCAGATTAAAGGAAAAGGGAATGCCTCAAATGAGACGCAGCAACAAGGGAAATCTTTATGTTACCATTACTGTCGTAGTTCCTCAAAAACTGAACAAGGAGCAGACAAAGCTGCTTAGAAAATTCGCTGAAATCAGCGGAGAGGAAATCAGTGTTTACAAGAAGGGACTCTTTGACAAGGTAAGAGACGGAATAAACAATCTTCTGCTTGTTAAATAATTTCCTAAAGTCAAATTTTACATTTCGAAATATTTTTCTTTTAAAAAATCAAAGTAAGGAATTTTAAGTACCTTTACTTTAAAAAAATCAAATTTAACGAATAAGAGATATCTATATTATACAATTTCTATCTCACTCCGATTAATTAGATATCTCTTATTTCTTATTCTCTTTTTTTAATTTTTTACTGCAATAATATTTGGCGAAAAGCTTTAATGAAGCCCTAATAGAATCAAATAATCAAATAAAATCGCTCAATAATATTTGGTAAAAATATTACAGCAAATCTTATTAATAACTATGAACATAATTATTAGTACAATTAAATATTTTAGGAGGTTTTAATAATGGCAAGCAAAGTAAACCCAACACCAACTTTAAGTGGTGCTGATGCAAAAAGATTTATTCAAAAATTAAACACTCCTTCAACCGATGAAGAAATTAAAGCTTTAAAAAGAGCAAAAAAAACTTTTGAAAAAATTAAATTCGAAAGATAAATTTATTTTTTTATTTTAGACATAAATCTCTATACATCGGCATATTATTTTTATTTTTATTTCTCTCTGGTTGTAATGCTTCAAATAAATTATAATTATAAAAAGATATTATTTTTTCTCGATTATAAGCATCAACTGATATGAATCTAACACCAATATCCTTTCTTAGTTCTAAACAGAAACCAACAACCCAATCAATCAAAATAGATCCTATATGCATGCCTTGAAAATCTTTGTGGACGGCTAATCTGCCAATTTTTATTGCAGGATAAGTACGATATGCGATTTCAAGTTTTTCATTGATTTTAATTGAATCAGCAGATAATGAAAAAAATGCAACAACCTTGTTTTCATATAAGCATAAATAAATTTTAGATAAACTGTTATCAATATTTATAAATGAATCTTCTAATAAGAATTCATTAAGATCCTCATCTCCACAATCAAACTCAACAGAGCGTAAAATATCCTTATCTGCTTTAATGATTTTCAATTTACTGCAATCTAAACTAGACATAAATTATTATTATACAACAAGATATATAATATTATCTTGCACTCAAATTTCCATTGAAATAAATTTTCTTTCAAATAGCAATTGAAAAGTGTATGATATATAGATTACTAAAAACCATTTACATCGTTTTATGATTTTGTGTGATTTAAATAAAAATTTGATTGATTAAAATATAACTTATCATGGGAAATAGTGGTTTAATTTTTTATAACATTAATTAAATTACATTAAAAACCATAGCAAAAAATTATTTTAAAAAACACCCACTCTGGGAAAAATCAGTTCAAAAAATGAATACTCAAAAACCATCCGTAGTAAATTAAATAAATAATTTAAGCCAAATATAAGATAGGTAAAAAATAAAAATATGAAGGCAATATAATGATGTTCAGCATAAAGATGCGCTCTTCAAAAGGAGGACCTCACGAAAAAGGAGGAAGGCACATATCCGGAATAGAGCGCATAGTAAATGAAGATGAAGTGGAATCAGAAATCATAAACGCGTATAGAAGGGCGCGTTTACATGAGAGAGGAGATTCAGACTTCATAAATATAAAAATAGAAAAAGTAAAGGAATCAGACATCATATACAAAAATAAATTGAATATAAAACAGCACCATGTTGAATCCAAGGAAGAAGGACTTGCTCTCTCAAGTGAGATACTTCAATCAGCAGGTGTAAGCGAGAAGGCTTGTGAAATAGCTATTCAATCAATATTAAACCTGACGGAAAGCATGCACGGAGCAATGCTCATTGACAAAGACACAGGTGAACGCCTGGATGAACGGGGCATGAAGGGAGTCCGCGTTACTGGCATAAGCTCTGCAGATATCAATGATTACAGAAAGGCATTGGAAAACAATATCGACTGCGGAATCCATCTTGAAGAAGCTTTGATACTTGCATCAAAAGTTACTAGCGCAAGAGGAGTAACAGCTGAATTGTGCTGGTCTGATGATCCTAATTACCTGATTGGATATGTTGCTGCAAATGACAACTATGAACGCATTCCAATCATGAAAGACAAGGGAAATCCAATTGGAGGAAGAGTGTTCCTTGTTGACACTGACCAATTTGATGAGGACTACACATTGGAGGATTTGATTGAATACCTTGAAGAGCAAGTGGTTTTAATTAAATAATCCTCATAATATTAAAACTTGCAAATAATTTAAATGCATTAACAAAGATGCAGATTCAAAAATAATTCCAATATTATTCCATTACAAAACCGTTTATAATACTAGCAAAAAATGCCTTGAAAAAAATCTTGATTCGAACCCCCTTTCTTATACTTAAAAAAAGTAAAAATATTGAAAAATTCTTTAATTCAAGAAAAAAACTATTTAAAATCAAAATTGCAATACAAATCAGTCACCCAAAACACAACAAATCAGTCACCCAAAACACAACAAATCAGTCACCCAAAACACAACAAATCTGCCCAATATTTATATATTATTAAATATTAAATTTATAATATCTATTCCCCAGGATGCATTATTATGACATTTACATATAAACCACGAATTATTGATGAAGAAATTGATGAATACTTGGAGATGATTGGTGCAATACTTATTGAAGGCCCCAAATGGTGTGGAAAGACAACAACAGCCGAACAACACTCCAAAAGCAGCATTAAATTACAAGACACCGACCAATCAGAAAATTATTTAAGATGGGCCAAACTGCAACCATCTGTACTTCTTGAAGGTGAAAAACCTCGCCTTATTGATGAATGGCAAATGGCACCAATACTATGGGATGCAGTTAGAAATAGTGTTGATGAACTTCATGAAGATGGATTATATATCTTAACCGGCTCAACTAGCATTGATGAAGTGGAAGTGATGCACACTGGGACAGGAAGAATCCATAGAGTAGTTATGAGAACAATGAGTCTTTTTGAAAGCGGAGAATCCAACGGAAAAATTCCGATATTAGACTTATTTGAAAATCCAAATATGAATATTGATGGCATTTCATCTGATTTGACTATTAAAGATTTGATATTTTCTGCATGCAGAGGAGGATGGCCAGAAAGTTTAAATAAAAATTCAGAAAAAGCACAATTGTTTGTTGCAAAATCCTATGTGAAAAATATTTGTGAAATTAATGTATCTTCTTTTGATGATGTCAAACGCGACCCCCAAAAAGTAAGAAACATATTAAGATCCTATTCTAGGAATATTTCCACCTTGGCATCAAACTCCACAATCTTGGCAGACATCAACTCTGAATTTCAAAATATCAGTAAGAATACTTATTATAAATATATTAATGCATTAAAAAGATTATTTGTCATAGAAGATGTTCAATCATGGTCTCCGAATATCCGATCGAAAAGTTCCATCAGATCAACTCCTAAAAAAGAATTCTCAGATCCCTCAATTGCAGTTGCATCACTTGGTTTGTCACCAAAAATTTTAATGGAGGATTTGAATACATTCGGTTTTATATTTGAAACATTATGTATTAGAGATTTAAGAGTTTATACAAGTAAAAAATGGGGAGAAATTTCTTATTATAGAGATAGAACAGGTTTGGAAGCCGATTGTGTTATACATTTGGAAAATGGAGATTATGCATTAATAGAATTTAAATTAGGTAGTGATGAAATAGAAAAAGGAGCGAAAAATCTATTAAAATTAAAAAACTTGTTGAAAGAGAAAAACTTTAAAGAACCAAAATTCTTAGCAGTTATTACTGGAGGCAAATTTGCATATACTACCAAAGATAATGTGAAAGTAATCCCTATAGGTTGTTTACGTTAAAATATGGATTAAACTTCAAGCTATCTTATGTTTACACTAAGAAAATTTAATGAAATATGATTAATTTACTTAAATTATCTGGAAAACATATAAAAATTAACTCAAAGAGATGTAATATCAAATGAAGTGATAAAATGAATAAGAATCTTGAAAATCAAATCAAGGAAGAATTAGAGGAAATCAATCAGAAGAATCTGACTAGAAAAATAGATAATCTGAGATTTGTCACTTCAACTAGAGCCATTGATGAAAATGGAAAGGAATACCTCGTTTACGGAACCAATAATTATCTAGGACTTACCCATCATCCAGATGTAATAAAATCAGCTCAAACTGCAAGCGTTAATGGAACCGGATCAACTGGTTCAAGACTTACAACAGGGGGAACTTTCGAAGCCCATGAATTGGAGAAAAACATAAGCTCATTTAAGGCAACGGAATCCACACTTCTTTTTAATACAGGCTACATGACCAATCTTGGAGTCATTTACACATTATGCAAAAAGGGAGATGTGATATTCTCAGACAGGCTCAATCACGCAAGCATTATCGATGGAATCAAGATCTCCAAAGCAGATGTCAAGATATACAAGCACAAGGATACTGATGATTTGGAAAGGCTTATTCAAGAGGCTGTTGAAGAGAATAAAACTAAAAACTTAACTAATAATACTCAAAACAACACTAACGAAGAAAATAAAACTGAAAATGAAAATTCCCAAAACTTCTTCATCATAACAGATGGAGTTTTCAGCATGGACGGCGACATTGCTCCCCTCCCAGAACTAACAGAAATAGCTGAAAAGTACAACTGCTGCCTTATAATAGATGATGCTCATGCTACAGGAGTAATCGGCAAAACTGGAAAGGGAACCGTGGAATACTACAAGGATAAAACCGGAACAGACCTGACTCCATATGTAGACCTTCAAATCGGAACTTTAAGCAAGGCTCTTGCATCCGAAGGAGGATATGTCACAGGAAAGAAAATCTACATGGATTATCTTATAAATAAATCCCGGCCTTTCATCTTCTCAACTGCATTGTCTCCTGCAACTCTTGCTAGTGCAAACACAGCATTGAATCTCTTAAGGGAAAATCATGAGGAATACCTTTCAGCTTTAAGAAGAAACACTCGAAGAATGAGAGAACTCTTGAGTGCAGGTGGGTTGAATGTGGTTGAAGGGGAAACACCTATTATTCCAATCATAATAGGCCCTGCAAAGCTTGCAGGCGAATTCGCCCAGAAATTGGAAGAAGAAGGAATACTTGTTTCTGCAATAAGACCCCCTTCAGTGCCTGATGGAGAAAGCAGACTAAGACTGACAATAATAGCTACCCACACCATCGAAGAGATAGAATACACTGCAGACATTGTTATAAGAATATGGAATGAATTAAAAACAGAAAAATAAGATCAGATAAATTATAGAACATAAACCTAAAACATGAATAAACTATAAAAATTCGCATTGTTCTTTTTTAAAAAAAAAATAGGAATAATGGCCTGCCGAGAGTAACCCACATTCTGTTTTATACAGCATTCATCTTAGCGGACTACTTTGCCTCCAATAGCTATCATCGGCACCTTTGTCCTTGCATCCTGTAGATTGGCCGTTTCACCGATTCCTTTAATGTCCATCAGTCAAGCATCATTGTCATCCATCAAAGGCCGTGTCGTTTCTGCTCCAGAGTCATACTTCTCAGCATATGTCTTTCAACATTACAGTCTATATTGATGTGCGGAGTTTCCCTAGTTTAATTACCAGCAGCTGTCTTCGGCTTGCCATCATCTAATATTAATTTGATTTTCATAGTATAAATAATTAAAAAAGCACTCCTACAAAAACCAATAATAAAAAAGCAACTCCTAGAAAAATAAAATAATAAAAAATCAACTGCGGAAAACAAAATAATAAAAAAGAAATAAAAAGAGGAGAATAATTTAGGAGCGAGAGAAATTATAATAATCTGTAGTTAAAGGATTAGTGAGAATATGGATAATTTATATGTGCATATTATAGAATTAAACTACAAATTATTATAATTAAACAAATGGACAATGAATAAATCGATTACTCAATTCATGATATTTATTTGGGTTTTTGTTTCTAACTTTTAAGAGATGGGTTAATAAATATCATATACTTAAGAATTATAGTAATAACTATATAAATATTAGTATTACTAATTAAAAATTTTCATAAATAAAGTAATACTTTTGCAATAAATGAAATTTATCAAGACGCAAAAAATCAGTAAAGTCAATAATAAAGAAAAAATAACCTATTAAATTAAAAATTAAAAGATTTATGACCCCCAGATAAAAAAACAAAAACAAGAAAACAAAAAATTAAAAAAATAATAAATTAATAAAATAATAATAAAAAGTAATACAAAAAATGATGAAATTAAATCATCCCTCAACCATGATGAGCTTGCCCGTGTCAGAATCCCGATACACCTTTCCCATCTCGGTATATCCCTTACCAGAGCTATTGCTTACATCGGGAGTTTCATTTAATTCCTGACCTTGGTCCAATTCAGTGACCTGCTGCATATCCTGCATCATTTTCTGCCTTTGCTCTTGAGTTAAATCATCATTAAAAACTATGCTTTGCATATTCCATGAGATTACCAGGAACACAAGCAAACCTACAGCAATAACCAACATTGCATCAACAAGATTTGCTGCACCAGCCATCGGATCTTCTTCTTCCCCTTTATTCAAACGTTTGCCAGACTTATGTCGCGCCAAATTCATCAACCCTTTAAAAAATATTACTCATTCAGTCTATCCAGTACCGCTTTAGATAAAGCATCCAAATTAGATAGGTACTGTTCATACCAACGTCTCCTGATTTTAGAAACAACATAAGCGACTGCACCAGCGCCGATACCGACAACAGTAGTATCAAAAGCTACAATAATCGCATTAGATAAAGTTGTAACATCGCCACTGCCCAATGCAGCAAGCCCTGGACCCATAGGAATTAAAGTACCCATTAAACCTAAAGTAGGTCCGATTTTTGTAATTATGTCTGTTGTTTGAAGTTTTTTCTCAATTATATCCTCTTCATTTTCAATTAATTTCTCTGCAAAAGCCTCTCTTGAATCCTTTTTCAATTCACTGGACCTTGCAATATTCACTAAAACCCTTTTTTGATTTTTAGGAATCTGTGCATTTTTAACAATTGTCTCTATTTCACTAATATCCTTAGTACGAGAAATTGCAAATATCAAATCCTTGATCAATCTAACAGGGACTTTCTTACGAGAACTATATTCTGATATAAGGCCCCCTACAGTAATTACAGCATACAATGCAAATAATAATAAGAACACTATTACAGGTATCTGTAAACTTTGAGAAACAACATTCAATGCAGAAGTTAATAAATCACTACCTGGAATTACTGTCACCATCTTTATCACCAAATAAAATTAAATTAAAAAAAACTTTAAATTAAAAATCAATACTCAATAAATAATGAGATTAACTTAAGATATTCCTCTTTCTTGAAAATACCACACCAATAGCTATTAAAAGTATTAATGCCACAATAGAACCCATCAGACTATCCATTGAAACTATGCTTATTGAACCCATTGACTTGTTCATTATTGCAGCAATGTTTGGAATGACCAATGCAGACAATAGGAAATAAATCCCCAAGAAAAACATGAAGTTTCCTAAAACAATTGGATAAGGCTTATCCACATATCTGACAAATACATTGGAAGCGAAGTAAGTAACTACAATTGTCAAGACCAATGCCAATGCAACATATTTGCTTAAATCCACAGCTCCCAGACCAACAGTTGGAGCAACCAATAATATACTTACAACAATTGATCCGAAACAGCAAGGACAAGGAGCGATGACCGCTGCACAGGTAGCGGCGGTGGTATTCTTCTCAAAGACTTTCCATTCCCTTATGGTAAAGATACCTGCTAAAATCATAATTATAGCCATGATAATAAAGAAAAGGGAATTATAAGTGTAAATCAAATCAGTAATCTCATTTGCATAGTGGGATGAAATTTCAGCAAGTATCAATACTCCTGCACCATATCCTGCACAAACGGTAGCCAAATACTTTTTTGACAGATTAGCCAAGCCAACAGCAAGGCCCAATTTAATGCCAAAAACAAGTACTGCAGCTAAAATTCCAAACTGCCACAACATACTAATTGTATCCATAAATCTCACCACAAAACATATAATTATCAATCTAATCTATTTATAAAATATTTTTTAAATGCTCATTAATCGATTAATTCATTATTTTAAGAAAAAATAATCATTATTTCACTTATGCCCATTATAAGCAAAATAATCATTATTTCTCTTGTCTTAAAACCCATGAAAAAAAAATAAAAAAAATAAAATAAAAAAAAATTATTTTATTAGACAATTAAAACTAAAAGACCATGGAAGTGATTAAAGATCATTTGTATTCAAAATCATCATCCATATCATCATAATAGTCATCATCATCTTTGTTTCTGAAATAACCAAATCCAATCAATATTACCAAGCATATCACACTAACAATAATTGCTATAGGCATGCTGACATCTTTTGGCGCTACAGGAGTGCTTGAATGTGGAGTAACTTCTATAGCACTGCCTTCACCATTAGCGTCTGGAGTTCCTGCATTTGAATCACTGCTTGAATCTGCTTTTCCTTCATAATCCATGCCAACACCAGCTCCAGAACTGGAACCTGGAACATTTGTGTTTCCTCTAGCACTTTGAGCTTCAGCATTGGAACTGCTGTTTGTCTGAATGGTTTCAGTATTGTTGGACTCTTTAGTGCTGTTAGTTGTTTGACTATCAATATTTGAGGAATTTGAAGGCAAGTCAGTTGCATTCATCAAGAATTTAGGATTTAATGTTGCATTGTATAATGTAGGCAGTAATTTAGCAAGCAAATCAGCATTAACATACTTAATCGCCCATTCCATCATAGCCACATTTCCACAACTACAATCACAACATGCCACTCCATTTGCAACAGTTGCTTGAGCCCAGGTATTTGCTATATCCCTAATGGTTGCTTCATCTGCATTCCAATAACCTGAATAAGCAGCGTTCAGCATTGTTCCACTCATTGATATCAATGAATATGCATTGTTTCCAGATTGCAGCCATTCTTTAACACCTAAGCCATATTTATCCTGATAATATGTGTTATAGACATCACCCCAAACTGTTTGAGAAACTGAAGAAGGTCTTGTCACTTGCCATCCCCATAAATTGGAAATGAATTTATTTGACATATATCGTGAACCGCTGTAGCCTTCTTTCATCATTCCATCAATCCAATTAGGGTTTAGATATCTGGCATTAAGTTCATTATAGAAAACCTGTTCAAATGAAGCCACATATGCATTATCCTTATTTGCATACATCAATACATTCATTGTAGGTATCTTATTGGATAGATATTCCACAGTCATGGAGAGGCCTCCCCAGTAATCGAAGAAGTCATCATTATCCAATACACCGTACTGATTGGTATTACGGCTGACGACAATATGGTCAGTGTCGGACAATGCTCTCATGAATACTATAGGGTTTGTATCTCCCCAATAATATTTGGAATACATGTTTCCCATTCTTCCAATGTAGAACTCAGACAATTCATCAGTGCTGTTCCAAGTCCATGACATGGAAGCCAATTTGGATATTCCGGCACCATAATCCCCATTTGGAGGTGCAAATATTCTGGTAATTGCATATTCTCCGGCAGTGGTGGAATTATATCCTAAACTCAAGTAGTATATGCAATCCTCGAGCCAATGCTTAGCAACATAATTATCATCCAGTGATTCATTGGAAAGCCCTTTGAAACTGATGCTTCTCATAATGGACCTGATGGATTCATTAATCTGAGGCCCATATTCACTATTCATAAGGGTTTGATTTTTTATAATGGTATTATATGAACGTGCTAAAGCCAATCTGAATGCATTATCTATCAGGCGAGCCTGGGAACTGTATAAGTCTCTAAATAAACCGCTTGTAATAACGGTTACATCAATTCTTTTTTTAGCCCAGCCTTCCGGACGAGTTAAATCCTCCAATGCAATTACGCTTGGAATGTCCTCAACCTTTTTACCTGTTGGAATTCCTTCCTCATCATATCCTGCACTGGAAGAATCATGCCAAACCGGTTTCATACCTAATAAATAAAGAACGGTAGAAACTAGAGCACCGTCATCTCTTGCAGTCTCAACACACCAGATACCCATGATTATCTTTTCGGTTGTGTCATTCAAATCCGCTAAAGTCAATAAGGTAAGTGTTTTAGCATAATTCCAAGCATCTTGAGTTGGAAGTTCAGAAGATTGGTCCTGGAACATGTTTGATCCTGTCGGAAGAACTTGAGGCACGGTTACGCTTTCCCCACCAATATTAACATGAACATACCTTCCATTCAATGCAGAAACCATGGACGCCAATTCATCATCAACACATTCATTATACAAATCAATGTAGCCTTTAGCAATGTTCAATGACTCTAAAAACTCAGGTTTGTCAATATCCAATGTGGCAGCCACTGTATCGACATCCCAATAAATCAGGGCTTTGCAGATGTCTACAGACTTGTTCAAGATAAACTCCCTTTTTAGAGGAGATAAATTTGAATAATTGCTGCCATAATAATGTTGGGCCAATTGATTCAAGAGATTGGTCTTTACCCCGTTGAATTCGAAATCATGTGAAGCAATAATTGAAACAGTGTTTGCCAAATCATCATCTGTCCATTTTTGACCGATTGCATGAAGTCCCAATGGATATAATGTATTCTGGGTATCCTTTAAGAATGCAGTTAATTTAGAACTTAAAACACCCATATCTGAATCGTTTATTTCCTTTTCGCTCATGCATAAAGTGAGATGATAATTATTGTCAATGATTAATTTTTTAATCTCCTTAGATAGGTTCGCATCTAAATTAGCATCAAAATTATCACTATTCCTATTATTATCATATCTCTCCAATAAGTTAGCCAATTCTGTCAAGTTTCCATATAAATGGGTGAAAGACTTTGGAGAATCAAGATGTGAAATCAATACTGCAAATCCTCTTCTTTTGGCTTGAATAGCTTCACCTAAACCATCAGTGATATAGAAATATACTTGAGGGACCTTCCCTACAACAATAGATCCGTAATCATTATAGGATAAAAGGACCTCTTTTCCAGGAAGCCATTCGTGAGTTGCGTGCCTGCCAACGAAAACCATTGCATTGGAATGTCTGGTTTGCATATAATAGAAAGCAGCCAGATATTGGTGTGTTGGAGCAACAGCGGTACAGTGATAAAGGTTTTCAATATCCGCTTCCCAACCACGTTGAGGTTCTGGACCAATGAATACATTTCCAAAGGTTAATCCAGGTATTACAAAGTAATCGATGCCATCACGATTGACAAGCATGATATTTCCTGGAGCTTCACCCCAACCGTTCAATCCGGATATGTTCAAGCTTTTAAACTCTGCATAATACTCTAAAAACTCATCATAATAACTGGAAGAAGAAGTGTTACCATACATCTTCAATGCATTTACAATCTTGTCAAGTACTTGTGTTGCAGCAAAAGACTGATTTTCAGGAAGCAATGCCTTGATTTGACCATACCAGTCATCCAACATGGAATTGACTTCAAGAGTATAGTTAATCAGAACTGCCTTTTTGACCATCTGGCCGATATAGGCAACCGGACCTTCGGAAACCTGCAGTTTTACAATATCATCTAAAGAGTTGAACCATTCCATGTATTCATCTGCAGGAAGAAGAGCAACACCTGATCTGTTTGCCAATTTTTCAAGCTCTCCAGGAGCCCAATTGGCAACATTTATACCACAGGCAAGCATCATATCTTCAAGTTCAGAAACATTGTTTGGCAAATCAGTTATGTTATATCCTTCATCCCTTAATGTATAAAGCATATTGTAAACGCTGGTTATGGCATCCAAATAACTTGCACCGATATTCTGTTTTCCAGGAGGGTAGTTGTAATATACAATGGAAATCATCTTATCGATATTTGGAGTATATTGCAGGTCTACCCAGCTGTCTACCCTATCCGTCAACAGATCAATGTTTTCCATTACCGGCACAAAGGTATTGATGTTTGCTCCAGTTTTTTCAGATATATACGAATCCACACCTCCAGTGAATGTCGCATCAAAAATTCCTTGAGACTCAGCTATTGTCACATGCCACCATTTATCGCTTTTGGTGGTGCTTAAACCTACAGGGCTAAGTTCCCATTGCTCATTGGTCATATATTCTGAGTGAACAGCCCTGAATACAGGCACATCTGCGTCTTCAAAGAAATGGGTCGCATTGGTGAAGTTCTCTCCCCCGACACCATATGCCACCATTGAAACAATTGCATCAACATAAATGTCAAACTTATCATAGTCCTCTAGAAATCCGCTGACATTTGAACCTGCACTGGTCCAATACTTGACCATGATATTCAACTGTTCAGCATTTCCTGCAGGGCAATAGATAGGGATTACATTGTACCCTTTGGATTCCAAAGACTCAGTAATCGCATCAACCAAATCCAATTGCTGGGATTGGATATACATTGTACTTTCGAGAATGCCGATTGTGCGAGTATTGGATTTGTTAAAGAAGGTTTCAATATATTCATCTAGGGAATACCACCTGTCCCTAAAAATCCCGGATGCCTGAACTCCTGTAAAATCAGGGGCATCATATTGACAGTCTTTTCCTAAAAGGTTCAGGATGTACAGCAATTCATTTTTCAGATTGCTTTTGTCATTAATGTCCTTATACATTACCAAATTATTGAATACCTCGCCAAAGGAGCTTCCATGATTTTCTATATAATCGGAAACCTCAGCAAAATTGGATCCCCTTTTGGTGTTTTGGTAGTATTCCACCAATTCATCATTGGAAAAGCTTGAGAATATCTTTTCATGATTTATGGTACAGTTCCTTATCAGATTCAATGAAGTTGAACCTGAATTGACATTTCCAGTAGGGGCTTCCAATAATAGGAATATTTTCTTATCTGAAAGGGAAGGATCCTTTCCTAAGATGCTGGTTATTACAGCATCGACATTTGAACTGATCCACTGCCCGATAAATGCATCACAGGACACTAATAGATCATAGATTTCCTCTTCAGACATTGTATTAATCTGATTTCCGCTTCTGATGTTTATTTTAACATTTGAAAAATTTGGGTCATCCAATATTTCACAAGCAACAGCGTCAAAAAGGTTATTTCCTGAAGTGTCACTTATGATGAATATATTGAAAGCATCTGAATCAGATTCCCCCATAACATCATTTACAGATTCAGGGTCCATTGAACCTAATACAATATCTCTGTCGGATTCCAAATCAAATGGGTTTGAACCATCATTACTTAATTCATCATCACTAGATAATCGATTATCTACATTTTCAGAAACTAAATATGGATTGTTTTCAGAAATATCCTCATTATTTCTATCTAGATTCCCACTATCATTCTCATAATAACTAGAATCAACGGAATCATTAATAGACTCCTCACAAATTGCATCATCAATATCCTGATATGAACTGTCAATGCTTAAATCATAATTAGCATCTAATGGATTAAGATCATTGCCAGCTGAAACAGCTTGAGGAACAATTAGAATCAGCAATAGAAATACTAAAAATATTTTTTTATTAAATTTCATATAAAGTCTCCAAACATGAATAAGAAAAACTATTTAAAATTAATATTTGACTAAACAATTATTAATTTCAATAATTCTTATACGAATTTTAATATATTATAAATAATTAATAAATATTTGTAATTAAGTATTACTTTATTGGATAAAGAGCATGGAAAAGTAATAACTTTCATAAAAAGTAATAAAAAACCATCAAAATCAGATAAAAAAGTAATAAAATAGCTTTGAAAATAATTGAAAAACAAATAAGAGCCAAAAGATAAAAAAATCTTTAAAAATTAAAAAGCAGATAATGGCTAAAAGATGAAAAATCTTTAAAAATTAAACAATACTGAATTCCTAAATTAAAAAAAATAAAAAGCAGGAATATATTAGATAGTTTAAAACTATCTAACTATCCTTTTTAAATTTCTATTTAATTACAACTTTTCCTTTTTTAGTGATTTTCTTAAAGGTGTTGTCTCCTGCGAATTTTACGGTAACCTTGTAAGTTTTCTTTTTAGATAACTTGACTTTTACTTTTGCAATACCTTTTGCATTGGTTTTTGCAGTGTATTTCTTACCGTTTACAGTGAAGACAAGTTTTTTACCTTTAATCGCTTTCTTGTTTGTAGCCTTAAGGGTAGCATACAAGTATTTGGTTTTCTTGCTTGCCTTGTATGTTTTCTTGGTTACAGTCAATTTGACTTTTTGTGGATTGACTTTAACTTTTGCTACGGCAAAGCTTCCATTGTATTTATCATCACCGAGGAATGAAACAACAACAGGATAAGTTCCTTTTTTGCTGAGTGCAATCTTTACAGTTGCAACACCGTTAGCATTGGTAGTGCATTTATAGATCTTGCCATCTAAGGAAATCATCACTTGCTTATTTGCTAAAACATTGCCATTACTGTCTTTTAAGGTGATTGCGAAGTTTTTACCAGCATTCTTACCATTAATTTTTGTATTGACAGTTGTGGTTGTCATAGCTTTGGCAACAATAGTTGTAGCAACTTTAACAGAGCTTGTTCCATTGGTATTGATGGATCCGCCTTGTGGAATGTTGATGCCTGATCCGTCATTCAAACCTGCAATTTCAAAGTCAAAGGTTTTTGCACCATCCACCACGTTATTGTCCTTGATGTCAATTGGGTTGGAAGGAGCAAGGACTCCTCTTTCTGATTCAAGCTCGAATAATGTGATTGAGCTTGCAACAACATTGTCGTTTGCTTTAGTTACAGTGTTGTTTGCAATTGAAATAGCAGGGTTATTGATGGACAAGTCATCGGTTCCGTTTGTTGCAGTTGCCTTTATGAGCACGTCACCATTGTTTGCAACAAAGTTCAATCCGCTGATGCTCACATTGTTTACATCTGAAGCGATGTTGAAAACAGGTTTTCCATCACCAGCAGTGATAATAAATGCATTGTCACCTACAATGCTGATGTCTTTAGTAATGTTAATGTCGGAAACATCTGCAAATACCTTGGAACCTAAGTCCAATACTCCACCAGCAGGGGTTTCATCAATAAGCTTCTGAAGATCGCTTGCTTTTGGAGTTGCAGATTCAACAACGATGAATTGTTGCAATGCTAAAATGGTTGAACCGGTAGCGACGAAAGAAACAGTGTTGGATTCGCTAGGAGCAGTTCCTAAATCAACAATATATTGGCCTACGGAATTGCTGCTTCCAGACCATACATTGTCATAGCTTGCATCATTTACAATAAGGTTGCCTTCACCAGCTTGAGCGCTTGCAGCAAATACATACAAACTGGAAGAGATTGCATTTTCAATGGAATCAATGCCTAAAACATTATTGCTTGCAACGACTCTGCCTAAGAAATTATTAGCATTGGACAATAAGTCAGCGCCATTGTACATGTAAATGGTTTTAACTGTTTCAGATTGAGGAACATTGTAAAGTGCTACTAAAGTGCTTGGATAAACAGCAGTCTTGTTAGACTCTTTTTCCAATACGAAAGTGTTTTCGCCTTTAACCAATAATCCAGATACATCATAAACGATAAGTCCGTATCCATACTTACCATAATTACCCATATTGGACTGATCCCTATAGGTAGCTACAGGAGTAACCGCAACCCCATTGAATGTAGCAGTGAAAGGAGGAACAGTCTGACCAGACTTATCCCAATTATAGGATACATAAATGAATCCGTTCACGAACTGAGCATCTTCAGGAACATCAAGAGTCCAAACATCAGTACGAGTGGTAGCAGCAGCATTCATATAAGTGGAATCGCCTTTAGTTTCAATAATGATGTCACCATTCACAGTGATGTTATTGAATGAAGTGATATTTTCAGCAGGATAAGCCAGATCCTTACCCAGATTACCATTATACCAAACAGTAGGAGTGAGAGTGGACTCAGCTAAAACATTTCCGTTTTCATCAGAAACAATTACAGTGTAGTTTACTTTAGTGGTGCTTACACCGTTGACGGTATCCTCGGTTACAGGTCTAATGAGACCATCAACCAAGTATGCAGTAGTTTTTGCTGCAGGGTCCAGTTGAACTTCAGTGCTGTTGACTTTCACGCCATCAACATATAAGTCAACAGTATAGGTAGTGCTAAGCTGACCATCATTAGTCAAATTAACTTGTATTACATTGTCAGTACCAGCGAAACAAGCGCCATTATACTCTGATGCAATCTTAATGCTTGCAGAAGGAACATTGTACTCGACTACGATAAACTGTTCAAGTGCCAGGATAGTGGAACCGGTTGCAACAAATGATACAGTGTTAGATTCGCTTGGAGCAGTTCCCAAATCAACAATATATTGACCTACGGAATTGCTGCTTCCAGACCAGACATTAGCATAGCTTGCATCATTTACAATAAGGTTGCCTTCACCAGCTTGAGCGCTTGCAGCAAATACATATAAACTGGAACCTACAATGTTCTCAATGGAATCAATGTCTAAAACATTGTTGCTTGCAACAATTCTACCTAAGAAATTGTTGGCATTGGACAACAAGTCAGCACCATTGTACATGTAAATGGTTTTTTCAATAGCTGAATTGCTTACATTGTAAAGCGCTACAAGAGTGCTTGGATAAACAGCAGTCTTGTTAAACTCTTTTTCCAATACAAAAGTGTTTTCGCCTTTAACCAATAATCCAGATACATCATAAACGATAAGTCCATATCCATATTTACCATAATTACCCATATTGGACTGATCCCTATAGGTAGCTACAGGAGTAACCGCAACCCCATTAAAAATAGCAGTGAAAGGAGGAACAGTCTGACCGCTCTTATCCCAATTGTAAGATACGTAAATGAAACCATTCACAAACTGAGCATCATCAGGAACATCAAGATTCCAAACATCAGTACGATTGGTAGCAGTAGCGCCCATATAAGTGGAATCAGTCTTGGTATCAATGATGATGTCACCATTCACAGTGATATTGTTGAATGATGTGATGTTCTCAGCAGGATAAGCCAAGTCCTTACCCAGATTACCATTATACCATAAGGTAGGGGTAATAGTGGATTCGTTTAAAATCTCTCCAGTATCCTTGTCTGATACAATTACAGTATAATTTACTTTAGTAGTGCTTACGCCATTTACAGTCTCAGCAGTGACAGGCCTAATGAAATCATCAACCAAATAAGTGCTGGAGCTTAAACCTTCATTCAATTGAATTTCAGTGCTGCTCACTTTAACGCCATCAACATAGAAATCCACCATATAGACTGTATCAGATTCTCCCTTATTGGTTAAATCAAGTTTTAAAACATTATTGGTACCGGCAAATACCGCACCGCTATATTCAGAACCTAATTTAACGCTTACTGCAGGAGTGTGTTTAGTAACAGTCAATAATGACAATGTGTTTCTAAATGAAAAAGCCCCTGCTCCAGGAGTGTAAACCAAAGTATTGGTGGAATTGCTAATCTTATCTAAAACATCCCATTGATGATATTTGAAGTAATAGACTCCTTCATCATAAGCAGTAGATTCCTCTAATTCCTTACCATTGAAAGAATAAAGACCATCAATGCTTGAAAGTGCGAAATTATCCAATGTAGCTTTAGAAATTTCACATCCTATTGTTCCAACATCAAAAGTAGCCTTGGAGGTGTCTGTAGAATCACCTTTAATCCAAGATGAGCCTGAGTTAACCCAATAGCAAATCTTATCACTATCTCCATCATCATATGCAAATACTAAACCAATCAATTTAATTTTGTTGTAGTATTCATATCCTTCAAGAGCTCCGGTCTTAACATTAATTGTTACTTTACCGCTAGCACCTTGAAGCATTTCAGTGAGATTATAAGTCATATAATAATCCGCATAGCATTTAGTGGTATGGTCGTTGATAGTATATACAGTACCATCTTGGCTGCCTTGAGTAGAAACAAGCATTTCATTTGCAATTTGTTCTGTCTCACCATTGGAGGTCACACTAACGTTGGCTTCAGATCCATATACTGTATTTGAAGACCCTGCAGTATAGCAATCTACAAATAGTCCCGCATACTGCACATTTTGGACATCCTCTGGAATATCATAACTTAATTCTCCATTTTCAACTCCCGGATTAGAGTATGCCACATCTACTCCACCGGAAACTTCACCTTCTTGAATAGTATCTAAATCGTCTGCGGAAGCAGCTCCCATAGACACTACAAGACATAGAAAAATCAAACTTGCAAAAATAAATTTATATTTACTTCTCATAATTCAACCTTCCTTTTTATAAAAATAATCATAATAATCTAAAAAAAATAAACTGAATTAAATGGAATATAAAAAATTCAAAATAATGAACAAATCATAAATCATTTACATAAAAATCATTGATTTTTAGAACAATGATAAATAATTTACAAAAAGATTTAAATCAGCTTATTATAAATTATCATTTATAATATAGTAGTAATACTTATTTAAAGATTATTTATTACTAAAATGGGAAAATAAGGCCAAAAAATAATAATTTTTAAAAAAAATAATACTATTACCTGCATTTTTGATAAAAAAATAATAAAATTAGTCTAAAAACTTTTAAAAAATTTTAAAAGAGTATTATTAATAACAAAAAGTAATAAAAAAATTGAAAATTTTAAGAAAAAATAAAAAAAGATAATTGAAACTAAAAAAAATTGAAAATTTTAAGAAAATAATAAAAAGATAATTAAAACTAAAAAATAAAAAAGAGAAAATTAATTAGTCTTATTCTGAACCATAATCATCTTACCCGTAGATGGATCCTTATATACCTTTCCCATCTCGGTATAACCTTGTCCTGTTTGATTGCTGGTATCCGGAGTCTCATTCAATACCTGGCCTTCCTGAACTTCAGTAACTTCCTGGTTCATCGCTTCCATGACCTGCTCCTTCTGTTCGGGAGTCAGGTTCTCATTGAATAGAACGCTTTGCATGTTCCAGGCAAGCACAAGGAATACAAGGAGGCCTACTGCAATGACAAGCATTGCATCCACAAGATTTGAAGTACCTGCCATAGGGTCTTCTTCCTCGCTTTCAAAACGACCTTTACCTCGACGACGAGCCATAATAATCACCAAAAATGTAAAATTTTATCCTACTATGAATTTTAAATATTCCTTTTCAAAGCAATTTTTAAAAAATTGCATGCCATCACATATAGTGATTATTTCAGCCTCTCATCCCTTTTATCGATATTGTCCAAAATCGCATCCATCAATGCATCAAGATTGGCAAGATATTCACCAAACCATCGGCGCCTAATTTTAGAAGCAAAGTATGCTATAGCACCGGATCCTATACCGATAACTGTTGTATTGAATGCAATTGTAATAGCACTTGCAAGTGTGGTCACATCTCCAGTACCCAATGCGGCAAGACCCGGACCCATTGGAATAAGTGTTCCCATCAAACCAAGTGTAGGGCCTATTCTAGTAACAATATCAGTCTTATTGATATTCTGTGCGATCTTGTCCTCTTCATTGTCTATCAATCTTCGAGCCAATGTTTCTCTGGATTTCTTACCTAGATGCTCACTTTCTGCAAGTTCTGATAAAATCCTCTTTTGAGACCTTTGGATATCCGCCTTATTTACAACATTTTTAATATCTTCAGCAGACTCTGCATCATAGATGTCGTAAATCATTTCTTTGATTAAGCTA
>Ga0256405_10002923_pt1 | contig 36962 bp, 27 predicted proteins | sample RumenRJG_02DNA_FD_189096 | JGI IMG/M metagenome (GOLD analysis project Ga0256405, IMG submission 189096) | Bovine rumen microbial communities from Lethbridge, Alberta, Canada - RJG_02 | ecosystem: Host-associated > Mammals > Digestive system > Stomach > Rumen | place: Canada: Alberta...
GTATCAGTCATATAGAACAAAGATTGTTCCTTATCCTTAATGAAAAAGCCACATGGATTAATCGCATCATGGCTAGTCTTAATTGGAGTAATAACAAAGTCCCCAATAGTAAATGGTTTATTTAATTCCACGACATTAGAAAGAGAAGTAGGAAGAGTTCCCTCTAATGCATACATAATCTTTGGGGAAATGAATTTTAAACCAGAGATATGATCAGCGTGATTATGGGTAAATAAGGCACCTGTGATGTCTTTTACGCTTAAATTTATTTCTTCTAGTCCTTCGGTTAAATGGGTCAAAGAAATACCCATATCAATTAATAATACGGTCTTATTAGAGACAATAATGGTCGCATTACCTTTCGAACCAGAAGCAATAATATGGTAGTACATTAGTTCGCTGCGTTTTCGGCTATCTCTCGCATTTGTTTGAGCCATTCTTCGGTTGGTTCATCAAAGCTACCGAAGCTCTTATAGAAGAAGAGATAGGCATTACCAGTTTGACCGTTTCTGTTTTTAGCGACATTAACTTCAACATAAGAAACGTCACCACCCATTGGTTCACCAGTAATCTTTTCTTTTTGTTCTTTCACCATTTCAAAACGTTCACTACCACTTAAGTTACTCATCTTCTTATTACCGGCGTTATTATTAGGCGCTTTACTATTTTTATAATAGTCTTCACGGTAAAGGAGCATGACGACGTCAGCGTCTTGTTCGATAGAACCAGAGTCACGTAAGTCAGAAAGAATAGGACGTTTATTTTCACCACGTTTTTCAACGTCACGGGATAACTGTGAAACGACAATAATTGGGACTTGAAGTTCTCTCGCTAAAGCTTTGAGAGCTAAGGATGTTTTACGGACTTCTTCTTGACGAGAGTCTGATCCTTTAGAGGTACTACCAGTAGTCACTAAACCTAAATAGTCGACGATAATCATACCTAATTCAGGTTCATTGGCTTGGAGTTTTCTGCTCTTAGCGATGATATCCATTAACTTGCCGTTTGGGGAATCATCAATATAGATTGGTAAACTACCAATTTTATAAATGGCATTAGCCACTTTTGCTCTTTCAACACCCACAAGGTTACCTGTGGTAATTTTGGTTAATGACACAGCGGATTCCACACCGATAAGACGTTTAATAAGTGCTTCCGCAGGCATTTCCAAAGAGAAGATAGCAATAGGCTTATTTGTACGTTTCGCCGCTCTATAGGCGAAATTAAGCGCTAAAGCGGTTTTACCAACAGAAGGACGAGCGGCAACAATGATCATGTCACCTGGATGGAAACCTTGTGTGATTTTATTTAATCTATCAAAACCAGTGGTAAGACCACTAACACCATCAGTTTTCACTTCTTGTGGTGTTTCGATATTTAATTTAACTTCTTCAGCGACATCTTTGGCTTTCTTGAATTCCGCGACTCTTCTTTTTTCAACCGCATCTTTTAAGGTTGTTTCACTATTAGCGATGAATTCATTAACATCAGTGATTTCTTCACTTAAATAAGCAGCATCGATATCACGGCATGTTTGAATAAGTCTTCTTAAGACGGCTTGGTCATTAACGATATTGATGTAGTAATCAATACTAGAAAGAGCGACCATCGCATCAGCACATTGTTGAAGATATTCAACACCACCGATGGTTTCGAGTTCTTTCATATTCATTAATTCTTCAGTGGTAGTTAAAACATCCACTGGAGTTTGTTTATCAAATAAGTTCTTAATTGCGCGGTAAATGAGTTGATGTTTGCCTACGAAGAAATCTTCTTCGTTTAATCTACTGAAGACAGTATATAAACATTCTCTAGATAATAAGGCTGAGCCTAGAACCGCTTGCTCCGCTTGCGCATTATAAGGGAGTTCACGACTATTTTTACTAACGGCCATATCATTTCTCCTCCCCTTCTATATGCACATGAACTTTGGCGATAACGCCTTTATGTAATTCCACTTTGAGGTCCCAATAACCAAGGACATCAAGTGGTCCTTTATCAATGAATTTTCTTTTATCGATAGTAATCTTGTATTGTTTTTCAAGTTCGTCAGTCACTTGTTTTAAAGAAATCGCACCAAAGAGTTTACCTTCTCTACCTGTTTTGACTTTGAAAGATAAGGTGATTTCATCTAAACGTTTAGCGAGTTCTTGCGCTTCCGCTTTGGCTTTAGCTTCGTTCTCTTTACGTTCTTCTTGTTGATTTTCTAAAACTTCGACACTTTTCTTAGTGACTTGGACAGCAAGTTTACGAGGGAAGAGGAAATTGACGGCATAGCCATCACTGACTTCGATTGTTTGATCTTTTTTACCGAGTTTTTTGACATCTGCTAATAAAATGACTTTCATATCGTTAATCCTCCTCACTGTTCTTTGGTAAGCCCTTGTTTGTGGCTTCGGTTAATGATGATTCTAAGACCGCTAAGATGGCGTTCTTAACTTCTCTTGGGTCGCTTGTGTTAAAGGTGACGGCTGCGGAAGTGAAGTGACCACCACCTCCGAGTCGTTCGGCAAGTAATGAGACATTGATTGTGCCATCACTACGCGCTGAGACACGCATTTCACGGTTGCTAACTTTACCCATAACGAAGGCAGCGTGTACGCCTTTAAATGTTAAGCAGAGGTTAGCCGCTTTCGCAATTGTCGCATGGTCGTATAAACGATCTGGATTAGCGGTAGCGATAACCACACCATAATATGGGGTATCTAAGTTAGTGGTAATATCAGTAACTTCCTTATGCTCTTCATAGTCATCTTTTAAGAAGTCATCCGCTAAGGAGTTATCAGCGCCATATTCTTTAAGAATAGTCGCCGCTTCAAATGTTCTAATACCAGTATTTCTACTCTTGAAGTAACTAGAGTCTAAGAAGATACCAGAGAGCATAATTGTGGCATATGTACTTGGAAGTTCAATTCTTGGGTTGATAGATGAGAATCTAATAAATTCAGAGATTAATTCACAAGTGGAAGATGCCGCTGGGTCGATATGGTTAAAGACTGGGGAATCGATATATTCTTCCGCACGTCTATGGTGGTCGATAACAACGATTTTAGCGGCTTTATCAATGAGTTTAGGCGCCATAACCATGTTTGGAGTGTGGACATCCACGACGATTAATAATGTATTACCATTGATTAAGTCTTCAGCTTCTTTAGAAGTCACAACTAATTTATCTAGTTCATCTTTACCAAATGAAGATGTCATCGCTGATCTAGTTTTGAATTCAGTGTTCTTTAAATCAACAACGATACGAGAATTTTTCTTTAAACGATTACAAATGGCTTTCATACCTAAACAGGCACCGAAAGCGTCCATATCCATCATCGCATGGCCCATAATAAGGACACGGTCAGAAGCATTGATTAAAGAGATAAGAGAGTCGGCTAAAACACGAGTCTTAACTCTATTACGTTTTTCTTGGGCTTCAGATTTACCACCATAGAATTTCATTTCTTGACCATAAGCAGAAACAACGACTTGGTCACCACCACGAGACATAGCGATATCTAAAGCGTCATTAGCGAGGTCATTTAATTTAATAACATCTGGGAAGTCATGCGCAAAGCCCATAGAAAGAGTTAATGGGATTTCACCACGGATTGATTCACCACGTACCTTATCAATAATGGAGAATTTATCTTCGAGCATCTTAGTGAATGCTTCATAGTTACATAACATGGAATAACTATCATCTTTAATTCTTCTTAGAAGAATACCGTATTCTTTTGCCCAGGCAAAGATGTCGTTTTTAACTTTAGTGACAACGTCATTGAAGTCATCATCACCACGGACAACATCATCATAGTTATCAATAGTTAAAATACCAACAACAGGTGCTTGGTCTTTGGAATAGTTATAAATAGATTCATAATCAGTGATATCTTTAAAGATCCATAAGCCCGCTTCTTGGAGGAGCTTAACTTGATATGTTCTTGAGTTAACAACGATTTTGGCAACTTGATCACCATTAGCCACATCTCTTAATGTTGCGAGTTCTGGTTGCCATTCAATGATGTCCATATCCATGATTTCAATATGTCTAGATTTGAATAAATCATTGGTCCATAAGACAATGTTTTGATCATCAGTAATGGCTAAACCAATCATCGCAAAGTTATAAGCTTCTTGGACATCACTACCAATAATTGTGGCCGCTTTTAAGTCAGTTTTTTGTCTTAATGAGGAGAGCGCTAAAATAATGATCCAGACAAATAAACAGTCAACCGCAATAATGATGGCCATTGTAATGGCAATATATTCTGGCTTTACCTTATCGTAGAAGCTAAAGAAGTTATTGAAATAGATGATGGAAAAGACACCGCCAAGTAGAACTTCGATAGCGATGATGATAAAAGAGATAAGTTTGATAATTCTAATCGTTTTTCCCATAGTGCAATCATTATATATAATGTGCGCAGAAAAATAAATACAGGAAGTAAGAAACACTCCTGTATTTATAACCTATTTTTTTACTATTTTCTCTTATTTAAGAGGGTAGTGCTTGTATTATATAACCTTATTTTGGGAGAAAAAATATTTTTTAAAAAATTTTTACAGTTTGAATTCTTTAGCGATATCCCAGACTCTACCAGCGACAAATTGAGCACCGGCTTTAGTGAAGTGGACATTGTCGTTATTTGGTCTTAAATATTCAGTGGCAAAATTAGGATTTGCTTCAAATTCTTCTCTTAAGTCGAGTTTTTCAAAACCGTACTCTTCTGCAAGTTCTCTTTGAATAGGATTAACATAATCTCTAATCTCATCATTTGGGATGCCGAATTGGTTTGGAGTCACGACTGGTGGAGAAACCATAATGATGAATTTCGCTCTTGGGAATTGTTCAATAAATGAATCAAGAAGAATCTTATATTCACTTAAGAATGTTGGTTCCGCTTTTGACCATTCAGTAGCATCGTTAGTGCCTAACATAATGGCAAAGACATCTGGTTCATAATTGACACAATTTGTATACACGTCTTGCTTAATATAGCGTTGATTTGGGGCTGTAGAACTAAATGAACCACCATAACCAGTGATACTAATTCCGTTGACACCGAAGTTACCAACTTTGTATTTAGCATCCACTGTTTGGCCTAAGTATGTTGGGTATGATTCATTAGCCCAATAATGGCCAGCAGTAAGTGAATCACCAACACAAGCAATGTGATATTCTTTCTTCACAGTGATTGGATATTCAGCGGAATATTCTCCATATTTGATAGTGACACTGGTTTGATCAGCAGTAAGGTTTTCACCATTTTCCACTTCAAACTCAACGGGTTTAAGTTTTCCGGATTTAGTGCCTCTTAAAAAAGTTCGTAAACCATCAGAATTGAAATTATCGCCTTCGATGAATGTGTGCCAGGCATCAGAATCATCGATGTAAAAATCATACTCTTCGGCTTGATTACAGCCGGTTGATAAAACCGCAAAAAGTGCGACACTTAACAAAGTTAATTTTTTCATAATTACGCTCCTAATTTACTGAAGTGATATGTAGTTTTAGAGGTGAATGTTTCACCTGCTTTTAAAACGGTTGTACCGTATTTATCAAATTCTGGATGATTGATAGCGTCAGGTATCATCTGCGTTTCTAAACAGATATTGCCATTACCATCTTTATAAAGCTGTAAGCCTGGTCTATCGGTATAGACATCGACTTTATATTGTGTACCAGTTAAAGTTGCGGCCTTACCATAGGTATCTTTAGCCTTATCTAAAACATAGTTATCATCATAGCTCTCACTACTCTTGAAAGCCTTTTCGTCAACATAATCAAACTTTGTGCCAGAAACTGATTTAACTTCACCTGTTGGAATTTGATTTTGTAATGGGGTGTAGTTACTACCCGCAACTTGTAATTTAACATTGGAATAACTACGACTACCATTGATATCGATGAATAAGTGATTTGTTGGATTACAAAGTGTATCTTGTGTAGTTGTCGCACTGTATTCAATTGATAATTCACCAGTCTCAGAAAGTGTATATGTCACAAACATCTTCATTTCACCTGGGTAACCATTATCTTTATCCTGTGAAACGATAGAATACTTAATTGAATTTATTGTTTGTTCTTCTTTCTTCCAGTTTGCAGTGGCGAATGGCCCTTGCCATGATCTACCACCACCATGGAGAGAATTGTTACCATCGTTTTTGGTAACACTATATTGAGTACCATTCAAAGTGAATTTGCCACCGGCAATACGATTAGCAACTCTACCAACGGTAAAACCATCTTTAGCGATTTGTTTTCCGTCAAATTCGATTTTATCGATTCTAGCGCCTTGTTCTTTAAAGTAAACTTTAAGTCCGTTTGACGCGGATAATTGATTATCAACAATCTTAGGATCAGAACTAGAAGGGGCTAAGCTATTTGAGCTTGGCGTAGATGTGTTAGAAGAAATAGACGGTTCCACTGAAGAAGAAGTCTCAGATGATGAACCTTTATTACCACAAGCTGCAGTAATGAGCGCAAAAGAAATAAGCGCTAAACGAGCTAATATTTTTTTCATAGATTAAATCGTATTATTCAGTTAAGCCTAGTTTGATGACTGAATAACTTTTCCTTTCTAGGCTATAATTTCTATATGCTGTGTACCTGTCTCAAACTTTTGCCACGAGATGGCTCCGAGGATTTTCAGGACACGGCTTTTTACTACCATCGTTAATAAGTTAAGTAATGCTAGACGTTTTATCATTCGCGATTATACGAGAGTAAGAAGTCCGTAGTAACAGCTAACTCACTAAGGAGGTGATTTTATGCTTTATATTGGAATTGATATATCCAAATATAAGCACGACTGCATCGTTATTGATGAGTCAGGAGTTGTCATTAGAAATGTGTTTTCTTTTGATAACTCAAGAACTGGCTTCGACCAGTTTATGGAAATGTATCGTTCTTTAGATCCTACAGAAATTAAAAAGATAGGATTTGAAGCAACGGGACATTACCAGGATAATTTCAAGGTCTACCTGGAACGATCTGGAATTGAATTCATGCAACTTAATTCTTTGCTAGTCCACAAGTTCAAGAATTCACAAACACTCAGAGGCGTAAAGACCGATAAGACCGATGCGAGATTGATAGCTAATTATCTATCATCTATAGAGTTCAAACCCTATCCGAAGATATCTTACCACACTCTCGCATTACGTTCTTTATGTAAGAGACATTTTGATCTCATTAACGAAAGAACGAAATATTTAATAAGAATAACCAATTTCTTAGATAGAACCTTTCCTGAATTCAAAGAATTCATCAAAGGAAATATCAAGAGTAAGACATGCATGTACATTCTTCATAACTACGCTATTCCTAATAAGATTATGAACATTAATATTCAATCTTATGAGAACCTTAAAAAAGAATCACACGGTCATTTTTCCGTCGCTAAGTTCACTGAATTAAGAGAACTCGCTAAGAACACAGTTGGTTTTTCTTATGAAACCGATTTATTTGAAATCAAATCTTTATTAAGAGTTTATGACACTCTGCAAGATGAGATTTCACTTGTAGAAAACGAGATAACTACAATAATGTCAAAGATCAATTCCCATATTCCCACTATATTTGGAATTGGGAAGGTATCCGCTGCAACAATAATCGCAGAGATTGAGGACATAACTCGTTTTGATAACCCTAATAAGCTTCTTGCTTTTGCTGGTCTTGATCCAAGAATTTATCAATCTGGAACTCAAGAATTCAAAGGGAGGATGAATAAGAAGGGTTCAGTAGTTCTGCGTAGGGTCCTCATGAACTCAGCAGAATCCATTTTGATTTATAATCCCGCTTTCTATTCTTATTACAGGAAGAAGAGGGATGAAGGTAAGTCCCACAGAGTTGCCATTTCACATGTTGCCAGGAAACTTGTGAGAATCATCTATAAGTTAGAAACCGAACACATCGATTTCGACTTATCTTTTGTTAAATAGTTCCTAAACGTTTTTAGGATTTAAGAGAAAGTTCCACAAAGAGAACTGTTTTCGTCATACAAATCAATTTTTACTTGATTTATTAATAGTTAAATCCTCGATTTAATATTCTAGCATGATTAAGCGAATACTCCTAAAGAAAAAATAACTGTCTATAAAGAACAGTCATTTTTGTTAACACCAATGTTCGAATATTCCAAGATTTAAATGATCGAGGTCTTGCGACTCATCAATGGTGATTTTGAAACCACCATACACCTGATAAGAATTATAAGCCTCATTTCCATAGTATGGGCCCATGTCTCTAGGTTCTTGAGCGTCACCATAGGAAGTAATGATAGTACCAGCGTTTTTATATCTAAAGCCAAAATCAATATCTGTATTGATAATATAACTAGATTTATCCACTAAAATCCATTCCCCGTCTCTAGAAGAAACGACATTATAATAAATGAATTTATGTTTGTTTATTACGACAGACCTTTCGTTTAAATAAGCTCTAGTTCCAATCCTACTGGCTTTAATCTGCTCAACTCCTCCGGCTCTCCCAAAATGTGTGAAAGCGTAAACGAGAAAACCAGCGAACAAAATAGATACGCCACCAACGATTGATCCCGCGATTATCCATCCTTTTGCTTTTCGTGTCATAGTTTTTGCCTCTCACTAATTAGACACTTATTAATTAATAAAACTGCTAAATAATTTTGCTGAAAATGTATTTGTTTGTTCTTTTTACTACTTTATTAGCTTCTAACTTTAAATTAGCAGTTTTATCATCTTGTGGCTCAATCGCAATAGCGCGGTGATGATCAACATTAGTTAATCTAGTTATTACACCATCAGGGAAATAATCTGTAAATAGATGCACTCCTTGATAATCAGTGATGAGTTTTAGTTGATATTTATTGCTTTGCAATAATACCTCACTATTTTTTAAAATGAAATAATTATCAATGTCTCCGTATTTCATCACATTAGTGAATTCATGAAAGTTATATTTGTCTTTAATTGTCTCTTTTCTAAGTGGTAATAGCTTTTCATCGTAAACAACATAAGAATCGCTATCGAGTTTCAAAGATAATTCATTAATATCGCTTGTGCCTAAGCAGAAGAAAGAATGATTTGTTAAAGAAGCTTCCATCTTTTGATCAGGAGTGATTTCAGTTTCGGTAATGAGTTCGTTATCTATCAAAGTGTATGTGACTTTAACTTGCAATGTACCTTCATAAGAAGATTCGTCTCCTAAAGAGACATAAGTAAATATGACTTTGTTATCTTCTTTAACGTAGTTAAATTCTTGATGGCATAAGCCATGTGGACCACCATGAAGGATGATTTTATTATCTTTTTTTATTCTTCCAGTAACACGACCAATAGTCTTATTATAAAAGACTCCTTCTTTATCAAAGTCTTGTTCGTTAATAGGAGATAGCATCATATCGTTATTATCATAAATAAGACGATAAATAGCCGCTCCTAAGGAGCAGAGAGTGACAGTGATTTTATCGTTTTTAAGTTCAATAAATTTCATTATTATGCCTTTCTGATATCTTCTTGGTTGATTAATGAAGTAGCGTATTTAATGAGCCACTGATAGTTCTTATTATCCTTATTCTTAAGAATATCCTTCGCATCATCTCTAGCGACAACGAAAATCTTATAGTCATCTACAACATTTAGGAATGCAAAGTCCGGAATACCAGATTGTTTAACACCAGCGAGTTCACCTGGACCCCTTTGTTTCATATCTTCTTCAGCGATAGCAAAGCCATCTTCACTTTTAGTTAAGATGTCTAACTTATCAGCGTCTTCTTCATTAGTAACTAAGATGCAGAAGCTCTTTGAACCATCACGACCAATACGACCTCTTAATTGATGGAGAGAGGCTAAGCCAAAATGCGTCGCATCGTAGATAATCATTGTATTGGCATTTTTAACATCAATACCAACTTCAACGACTTGTGTGGACACTAAGATTTTGATTTCACCTTTATAGAATTTATCTAAAACTTGTTCTTTTTCTTCTTGCTTCATTTTGCCGTGTAGTAATCCCACAGCGGCTTTATACTTCAAGGCAAATTTTGCAAATAATTGTTCAACCGAAAATCTACCATCTTCACTGAAATCAATTAATGGGGCAATAACATAAGCTTGTTTATTGTTACTAAGAGCATAATCAATAGCCCCAAATATCTTTTCATTTTCACTATTCATGATGACGGTTTTAACATCACGTTTAGTAGCAGGGAATGTATATAAGGTGGAGATATCTAAATCACCATAAAGAGTTAAGGCTAACGAACGAGGAATTGGCGTAGCAGACATCATCAATAAGTCAGCGTGATCACCCTTACTAGCAAGGGCAATTCTTTGGTTAACGCCAAATCTATGTTGTTCATCAATAACCACTAAACCTAAAGAGGAATAGATAGTATCTTTTGTGAACAAAGCATGGGTGCCAATGATGATATCAATATAACCTTCTTTTAAATCTTCTTTGATTTGTTTTTTCTCGCTAGCAGGAGTTGAACCTAATAATAAGGCAATCTTAAGTTTTGTATCTTTAAAGAGCTTTAATGCATTAGCGTAATGTTGTCTTGCTAAGGCATCAGTAGGCGCCATTAAAGCGGCTTGATCACCTCTTAAGTGATTGGCGTACATCGCCACAAAGCACACTAAAGTTTTACCTGTACCAACATCACCTTGTAGTAAACGATACATCAGACCATTTTGATTCATATCTTCAATAATTTCCTTTGAAGCAGTTAATTGATCTTCAGTTAATTTATAAGGGAGGGTATCTAAAAATGGTTGGCATATGTCTATATCAATTGGTTCTTTTCTAATTTTGGATAAAGACTTATTACTTTCTCTGATTAATTGATTTTTAAGCGAGAAAAGTAATGCTTCTTCATATTTTAAATGACGAAGAGCTTGTTGAATTTCTTGGTAACTCTTAGGATGATGTGCCCAATTAAGAGCCTGTTCTTTATTTACTAAACGATATTTCTTTAAATAATCATAAGGAACTAAAGAGAAGATTTTACCTTCTAATTGTTTTAAACTCTTCTCCGCGAGATTTGCGAATAAATAGTTTTGGAAATCACGTGGAAGAGAATAAACTGGCTTTAACCTCTCTTCAAGTGGTACTTCACCTTTAATCATTTTCATACCATCGACTTCATTTCTTTTAAGATTGAATGTTCCGATGATGGAATATTCTTCATCAATTTTCACCGTTTTAGCGAGGTATGGTTGATTAAAGAAAACGATTTTATAGTACTTTCTATTTCGACTCATGAAGTCAAAAGTAAGAACGGTCACGCTTCTAGAAGGCACCACTCTTGGAACAGAAATTACCTTGCCTAAAAGAACTACTCTTTGTTTATCTTGGATATTAGTTTCATCGGTATATGAATAATCATCATAACGATGTGGTAAATGATTAATCACATCGTAATATGTGAAAATACCCATCTGTCCTAATAAATAATTCAAGCGAGGAGACTTAGTAAGTTTTTCCATAGATTAATTATGAATAATTATATTTATAATGCCAATAAAAAACCTCATCTTTATTAAGATAAGGTTATTTAATTTAGATGAAAGAATTATCTTTTTACTCGGCCACTAGCGTCCCCATTAGCAAGAGCTTTAACTTCTTCTAATGATACGAGATTGTAATCACCTTCAATAGAATGCTTCAAGCAACTAGCAGCAACAGCAAATTCAATCGCGTCTTGATCTTTATAAGAATTTCTTAAAGCGTAAATTAAACCCGCTCCAAAGGAATCGCCACCGCCGACTCTATCGACAATATGAATAGCGTATTTCTTTGAGAAATAGGCCTTTCCTTCTTTAGCATTATAAAGCATACCAGACCAATTGTTATCGTTAGCGGAAATTGATTCTCTTAATGTGATAGCCACATATTTAAAGTTAAATCTTTGACATAATTGTTCTGCTACTGAAACATAGCCTTCTTTATTTAATTTGCCAGTATTAATATCAGTGTCTTTAGCTTCGATAGCAAAAACATCTTTCGCATCTTCTTCGTTAGCGATACAAATATCAACATATTTGCAAAGTTTGCTCATTGTTTCACTAGCTTCTTTATTAGACCATAATTTCTTTCTAAAGTTGAGATCGCATGAAACAACAATGCCTTTTTCTTTAGCGGCTTTACAAGCCTCTAAAGTTATTTCTGCCACTTCTTTAGATAAGGCGGGAGTAATGCCTGTAAAATGAAACCAATCGGCATCATTGAAAATATCATCCCAATCAAAATCTTCTTTTTTAGCTAAGGCAATCGAAGAATAAGCGCGGTCATAAATGACTTTACTCGGTCTTTGAGAGGCGCCTTTTTCACAGTAATAGATGCCAACGCGGTTACCACCTCTAATAACGTGAGAAGTATTAACACCATATTGTCTCAAACTATTAATAGCCATTTGGCCAATTTCATTATTAGGAAGCTTACTAACAAAGCTGACATCTTGATTGTAATTCGCTAAAGAAACAGCGACATTAGCCTCAGCTCCACCAAAGGTGGCTTCAAATTTGTTTGATTGGATAAATCTTAAATAGCCTTCTGGGGCTAATCTGAGCATTAATTCACCAAATGTGACGACTTTCATTATTTATTACCTCCAATAATTTCTAAGGCACGTCTTGTCTTATTTTCAATTTCTAAAGGATTTCCTTTCATCATCCAACTACCACCGACAGCGATAATTTTATTAAACGCTAAATATTCATTAACATTTTCTTCATTGATGCCACCCGTCACCATCACTTCAATTTGTGGGAAGGCTGAACATATAGCTTTTAAAGTTTTAACACCACCTAAATTACTTGCTGGGAAAAACTTAACAACATTAATGCCTAAATCAAGCGCTTGCATAATCTCAGTTGGTGTAGCCACTCCTGGAATATAGGGGATATTATGCTTTTTGCATATTGCATCAACATTACTAGATAAACCAGGGCTAACAATGAACTTAGCACCACTTCTAATGGCTTTTTCACATTGTTCAGCGTTAATAACTGTACCCGCACCAATAAGGGCTTCTGGAAACTTTTTAGCAATTAAAGCAAGCGCTTCAGGAGCGCATTCAGTTCTAAAAGTTATTTCTGCAACTGGTAAACCACCTTTAACTAAAGCTTCCATTGTGACTAAAGCATCATCAACACTATTAATGACAACAACTGGCACTATTCTATAGTTTTTAATTTGTTCATAAATACTCATGTTCTATCTCCTTGTTTCTAATAATTTTTTAATGTTGTTATAGCAAATATCCTTAACAATTTTGCTTGCTTCTATTTGATCGTATTCACCCGCTTCTACTTTGTTAGCGACATAACTACAAAGAATTCTTCTAAAGAAATCAAATCGCACATAACTTGAGAACGATCGAGAATCAGTAAGCATGCCCAAATTAGTGCCTAAAACAGCATATTCAGCAGTCAAATCAAGATTTCTTTTGATGCCATTTAGCGTGTCATTAAACCACCATGCAGCACCGACATAAATATGGCGATAAGCACCACTGATGCACGCTAAAGGAGCAATGGTATTAGGATTTAACGAATAAAGAATAATTGTTGGTCGGTGTTCATCATCTAGACTATCTAAGAATTTAATTAAAGATTGGTAATTAATTTCACTAGCGATGACATCAAAACCAGCATCAACTCCTACTTTTTGATACATGCTTGTATTGATGTTGCGTGTCACAGCAAAATGGAGTTGTACAACAATATTTCTTTTCTGATATTCTTGCATTAAGAAATGTAAAAGATAGCCAAATAAACTGTCTTTTTCTTTTTTATCTAAAGCATCTCTATTAATAAATAAACGCTTTGCTTCTTCATCGCTTGCAATATCATTAGGGAAATCTAAAAAGCCATGGTCAGATATCTTACAACCTTTATTAACAAAATAATCAAGCCTTGCACATATGGCGTTTTTTAAATCTTCAATGCTTTCGATATTGATATTCGTTAATTTACTTAATTCTTTTAAATAAGCATCATCCAAGGTCAAGAACTTATCAGGACGGAATGTTGGTCTCACTTTGATACCATCAAAGTCCCCGTGATTATTGAGTTCTTCCAATGGGTCGTTAGTAGTTGCAATATATTCGACATTGAATTCTTTTAATAAAGATCTCACTGTTTTATTTTTTAATACTTCATTAGCTTTTTTATAAATCTCATGAGCGGTATCTTTATTTAGTGGTTCATTAATACCAAAAACTCTTTGTAATTCAAAATGTGTCCAATAATATAAGGGATTACCAATGAGTTTAGGCATAATTTCAGCGTATTTATAAAACTTCTCTTCATCGCTTGCCTTGCCAGTAATGTAATATTCATCAACATCACATAAACGCATTGCTCTCCATTTATAATGATCGCCCGCTAGCCAAAGGCTACCGATATTATCAAAAGCAGCGTCTTGAGCAATTCTGTCTTGGTCTAAATGACAGTGATAATCAATAATTGGTAAATCTTTAACCTGGTTATATAAGGTGACCGCTATTTGATTATCTAAAAGAATGTTTTCGTCAAAAAACTTTTTCATATTAGACACCACTATAGGCATTAAAGCCACCATCAACTGGTATGCAAACACCAGTTACAAAGCCACTTGCTTCATCACTAGCTAAGAAAAGCAAAGCACCATATAAATCTTCTGGTTGACCAAATTTCTTCATTGGTGTTGCTGCTAATATTTTGCCTGTTCTAGCGGTTGGTGAACCGTCTTCGTTATATAAGAGGGCTTGGTTTTGTTTAGCAGCAAAGAAGCCAGGGGCAATAGCGTTAACTCTAATACCACATGGCGCAAAATGAACTGCTAACCATTCAGTAAAATTAAGGATTCCCGCTTTTGCAGCACTGTATGCTGGAATTCTAGTTAACGGACGATAAGCATTCATTGAGGCAATATTAATAATGTTACCACCTGTTTTAACCATATCTTTAGCAAAGACTTGGGTTACTAAAAAGGCAGATGTAATGTTTAAGTCAAAAACTGATTTAATGCCACTTTCTTCTAAAGCAAAGAAGTCTTTAGTGCTTTGTAAATCAGGGGTCATGTATTCGTTATCGGTTGTGGCTACTGGTGAATTGCCACCTACACCATTGATTAAAAAGTTAACTTTACCGAACTTTTTATTAATCGTTTCTTTAGCTTCGATAATGCTATTTTTATCTAAGCAGTTGCATTCTACTGCGATGGCATTACTACCGATTTCATCAGCGCATTTTTGCGCGGATTCCAAATGGATATTAAGAAGGGCAACCTTTGCACCACATTCCGCTAAAGCTTTTGCAAATCCACTCATTAAGACGCCACCTGCTCCTGTAATAGCGACGACTTTATCGGATAAATCAATCTTAAATGGTAATTTCATAATTATTAAACTCCTTATTTATTCTTCTCTGCCATTTCAAATAGGCCATTTATATAAGCAGCGCCTAAAGCACGATCATATAATCCATACCCTGGCTTGCCATCTTCTCCAAAAATATTTCTTCCATGGTCTGGCCTCACATATCCATCAAAGCCATTATCAACGAGGGCTTTGACGATTTTAGCCATGTCTAAACTGCCATCTTTTGAACAATGCCCCACTTCGCAAAAGGAATCATGATTATCTGTCCATAAGACATTGCGTAAGTGCAAGAAATGAATTCTTCCCTCTTTTTGATATTTGTAGGCCATATGAACTAAATCATTATTTCTACCAGCGCCGAATGAGCCAGTACAAAGTGTTAAGCCATTATTTAATGAAGGCACAGCCGTGAATATCTTATCTAAATCATTTTCATTAGAAACAATTCTTGGCAAATTGAATATATCCCATGGTGGATCATCGGGATGAATGGCCATTTTGACACCAATTTCATCACATACTGGTATGACTTTTTTCAGGAAATAAACCAAATTGTTAAATAAGTCTTCGTGAGTAATGCTTTGATATTCCTTTAAGAGATTTTGAAGTTCACTTTGTGAATAGCTTTCATCCCAACCTGGCAAATGGAGATTATGGGGATCAATCTTTTTGAAATCTTCATAAGAATAAGATAGAGAATTACTACCATCTTTATTAAGATGATGCATCTCAGTTCTTAGCCAATCAAAGACTGGCATGAAGTTATAGCAGACACATTTAACGCCACACTGCGCTACTCTTTTTAGATTTTCAATATAATTAGCAATGTATAAGTCACGACTACCTTTTCCCATCTTAATATCTTCATGAACTGGAATGGATTCAATAACTTCCATCTCTAAGCCCTTTTCATTGCAGGACTGTTTTAATTTCAAAAGAGATTCGAGAGGCCAAACTTCGCCAACTGGAACATCGTAAACTGCTGTAACAACCCCACTCATGTTAGGTATTTGACGAATATAATCTAAAGGTATGCTATCATCAGGACCATACCAACGAAATGTTAATTTCATATTATTTCCACCTTACTCTTATATAATAAGAAATTTAAAATATAAGTAAATTGCAAAACATTTACATTTTATATTGCATTTTGTGTATTTCATATTAAGATTTAGATATGACTTATAATCTTATTTATCCCAATTTAAACTTTGCTCATAAAAAAGAAAAAGGTCCGCATTATGAAGAGGTATTTGAGAAGCACTTTCATCTCATTTATGAATTATTGTTTTTCGTTTCTGGCAATGTAGATTTAGTTTTAGAAAATAAGATTTATCATCTTAAGCCTAACGATCTAGTTTTTATTAAACCTGGTCAACACCACTACGTAATTCCATTAAATGAAGAAACATATGAAAGATATGTTATTAAATTTCCTGAATACGTCATTCCTAATGAACTATTAGAAATTATAAAAAAGAAGCCCACTTTAACTTCAATTAACGACAAGACAATTATTAATCTATTTGCTTCTTTAGATGACCACTATGCATCATATCAAGGTCAACATTTAGATTTAATTTTAGAAAATGTTTTAAAAATAATATTATCGTATTATTCTTCTCTAGAAGAAAATGAAAAAAATAACGGTAATGTTTATAATCAAAAAATGAACAAAGTTATTGATTACATTAATGAGAATCTAGCGGAGCCACTCATGATTGAAGATATTTGCAAACACTTCCACTACTCAAAATCATATATCGCTAAAGAATTTAAGGCTTCTTTAGGTGTGCCAATCAAGCAATATATCATCACTAAAAAAATACTCCTCGCGGAGTCGTTAATAAGCAAAGGCAATAAACCAACAGAAATATATAACAATTGCGGTTTTGAAGATTACTCCACCTTCTACCGAAACTATATCAAAATTGTGGGAAAAGCCCCTTCTTTAGGAGGAGCTCTAACAATACCTAGTTCCGATGTCGAAACAAACTAATTTTCATTAACTATAGGAATACTGATTTTAATAGAGAACAAACCATCTTTAGCAGATAAAGATGTTGTGCCATGATATTTATCAATAATATAGGTAATACTTTTAATACCGTATCCGTGTTTTGATTTATTGCGTTTTGAAGTTTCAATGCTATTTTCATTAATGACGCGAATGTCACCACTATAGAAATTACTTTCTTCAATAAGAATGACACCATTAGATTCGCTAATTGTTAAAGAGATAAATCTCTTTTCTTTTTCAAGCATCTTAGAAGCTCTGATAGCATTATCCATGATGTTACCAAAAACAGAATATATTTGAGTTGGTGTCATCATCGTTAGTTTTTGCGCTCCCGCCATACAAGTGAACTTGATGTTATTTTGACGACACTGTAGTGACTTTTCACTTAAAACAATATCTAAAACATCATTACCAGTCTTAATTGTGGAATCATAGAAAATAAGGGCTTCCTTTAATTCCTTCATATCTTGTTCGTTAATCTTATCTTCCACTTTGTTTAATATCTTTTTCAAATCATGGACTTTAGTGTTGATGGCTTCCATGTTTGTTTTAAGATTTTCAAATTGGGCTTTTTCTTGGTGCAAGATTTCTTTGATGACTAAATAATCTTGATCTTTTTTGCTTATTTCAAAAATGCCAGAAACAATTGCTAAGATAAGAATGCAGAATGTGCTAACAAACACTTTTAAAATAACGCTTAAAGCAAAGCTTTCTTTTTCAAATAATCTTGAGACACATATAAAACCATTAATAATAACGGTGAAAACAATACCAACAATAGCCACTTTTCTTCTGGTTGGTTTATCATCACTAAATGGTTTTGCAGTTTTTCTAAACAAGAAAACTATCAAGGCCATAATAGCAATGATGATTATAAAGTATAATAAGAACTCCCAACCTTGTAATTCCGCTGTTTCTTTATGGAATAAAGATATGGTTTGAGTATCATTGATACCAAAAATATTTTGTATTAACGGATATGTTTTATTAGCGATATGATGCGCACATATCCCACAGCACCACAAAAGAACAAACTCCGCCACGCTTTCGTTGTAGCAAAGTAAGATGATACCAAACAAAGAAGAATAAAGATTGTAGTAACAGAATAGACGAAGCGGAATGGCAAATGCATTACCCGCGCCTAAGGTGTTCAACATACCAAGGCCAAAGGCAAGAAAAATGCCGGCGATAAAGCAAAGCACTACTCTTAAAAAGAATAGTTTTCTACGTCTTTTACCGAATGTGAAAGCGAATACGGCAATAAAAGAAAAAATAAAAGTTAACACAAATGAAAATACTTCATATGCGTTTTCGCTACCAATCACATTAACAATCCACTCAATCATGTTCTTTATGCTCTTTGAATTGTTTAAATTTTGCTAAGAATTCTTTTTTTCTTGGATGAGATATTAATAATCGATCTTCCCCAACCACCACTTCATATTCTTCAATAGCAGATGCATAAGCTAGATTAACCAAATAACAGTTATTACATCTAGCAAATGGCTGGTCTTTAAGTTGACTTTCAACACTTCTAATGGTCATGTATTGGCGATATATACCACTCGTGGTATGAATTTCACAGTGATGGCTAATTACTTCAATATACATGATTTCAGAAGCATCGAGCTTTTTATAGCCATTTCTTGTTTTAACAGTTATGGAAGGAGTATTAGTCTTATGCAGTTTTTCAATGGCTTTACTTATTTTTAATACAAATTCGTAATACTCAATTGGTTTGACTAAATAGTCGGTTGCCTCAACTTCATAACCTTTGATGGCAAATTGCGTTGTGGATGTCACAAAATAAAGGATAAAGTTAGAATCTTTTTCTCTTAATTTATGCGCGGCATCAACCCCATTAAGGTAAGGCATTAGAATGTCTAAGAAGACAATATCAAATTGACCTTTAAAGTTATCAACAAAATTAACAACATTATCAAATGTTGAAATTTCAAAGGCCATATGCTCATTTTCGGCATAGCGGTTTAAATAATCGACCAGCCTTAAAATGCACTCTTTTTCGTCATCGACAATAGCTATCTTAATCATGTACTAATCATTTTATCATAGTAAACGATATAGCGCTATTTTATTTATTGTTGTGCTTTTTTAAGCTTTTTCTTTTTAACAGCTTTAACAATAATAATTGGTAGGCCAATTAATATAAATCCAATTAACGCTAAAAATAACACTAATACTACTATTGTCATTGGAAGTGGGTTTTTAACTTTAAACTTAGGAGGTTCGCTAGCTTGATATTTATCTTTATCGATTGTTAAACAGTATTGGTTTTCTCCAATTGAAACAATATCTTCCGCGTTTGGCTTTTTAATATTTAAACCTGGTCTAGCATATGTGCCACCGGTAAAAAAGACGTTATCACTATTTTGGACAAAATCCATAAGCCAGCCATTAAAGAAGATAAAGCCTACGTCATTTGGGAATGTATCGATGTGTGGGGATCTTAACCAATAGCCTTCCGATTCTTTCTTATAAGGAGCGATGCGGTCTTCTTCTTTAGCTAAGCCATATTTCTCTGCGCATATTTCTTCCGCTGATAAAAAGAATAAGTGATCACCATCTAAAGCATTTTCTTCTGGTTTAAAATCGACATATGGCCCTTTTTCTACACCAAAAGGAGCGTGAATGGAAAAAGATTCGTCGCTCTTATAAGTAGGAATAATCCATTCTTTTTCTTCATCGCTAAAATGAGTGTCATAAAAACTTTCACACCACTTTTTGGCGTTAGAGCCTTGATACATATTGCTAGTTGGTTTATTTTCAGTGCGGAATTTTAAAGCTTTACCATTATCCGACACTAGGGTCTCACAAAGTAAAAACATCCCTTCTTCACCAGTACTAGTCTTTTCATTATCAAGTATTTTAAATCTTGCAGTGAAACGCGATTTATCATCGGTAATTCCCAAATAAAATATGTCACCTTTTTTAAGTGTGGTTTCACTAGCTAGATTAAAAGAAGGGATTAATGATAAAAGTAAAAATGGTAAGGTTATTAACGATTTCATATTGACATTCCTAATTAGATTTTTCTAAAGCTTTAACAAAATAAGGCGACCACCACTGTAAATAGCCTGCTTTTTTAGGGTGAATTGGATCTTTCATAGCCCAGTTATAGTAACTGTCACTAGCGGTGTTATTAAAATCAACATCGTTATATAGATCGATAATACGGACTTGATAATCGACTTTTTTATTCCACTTGATAGCGGTTTGTTTAACATCGCTCACTAAAGAAGCATAGTTTGAGCCAGGGGGATTGTTGCTTTCTCTTTTGGTTTTGTCTTTACCATCTTTAAAATAAGCACCACTATAGAAGTAAATTGGACAATTCCAAGTCTTATGGACATAGGAAATAATATATTCCACTCCACCTAGAGTAGTTTTTAAATCAAAGTTTTCATAATCTTCACTAACAACACCTCTTTTAGAGTTATTTCCTGGTGTACTATCATTCGTGGATATTTGGCAAATAAAGCCATCAATCTTTGTTTCTTTATTAAAGATTTCACTATTAGTTAGGCGAGACGTGTATGATTTTTCTCCACTTTTGATGTTGGCGTTATCGCAGAGTAATGTGGTACCGCTTTCTGCATCTTTGAAGCACTTTGCTCCTGTTAGAGAACTAACATATTCAGACATGCTAAATCCTTCTGATTCGTGTCCATAAGTAACAGAAGAGCCCAACCAATAAAATGTTTTATCTTTTAACAAAGAATCATTGGCCATCACATTTATTGGATCAAATACCGCATCGTTAGCGTCTTTTTCATCTAGATGAGAATCATCTAATAAAGTGTATTTAACTTCTTCTTGCTCTATTTTTATCGTCGGATCATTAACTTCTATATTTGAAGTTTGATTCCCACAACTAGTTAAAAACATAGTTAATACGAGCTGAACTATCTTTTTCATACTTATTTTTCCCAACTATAGTTATTGCTTTTAGCGTGTAATTTATATTCTTCTGGGAATTGATTTACTTTAATAAACGAAGCACTATCACTGACATTATTAGAAACGGCTCTGACTTTGATTTCACCTTCGACTTTAACTTTGAATTTAAAGACATATTGACCGGCTTTTTTGGCCACTAATTTGTCGTTAACATATAGTTCGACTTCGCTTTGGTTAGAATAGACTTTTAAAATCATATTCTTTTTGTTTCTCTTTTCAAAACGCTTACCGCAAATATGAACAAATGGTTCTTTGCTCCAATAGGCTTTACAAATATAGAAGGAATCTTTTTTAGTTTTATGATCAAAAGTCACTAAACCCTTATGGTTAACACCTGGGTCACCACCATGGTTTCTTCCATCGCTACCAAAATCAAACATATTCCAAATATGGGTGGCCCAGAAATATGGTCTTTTAGCGTAGAATCTTAACATGTATTCATGATAATCCGCTTGATATTCTTCAGTGGAGTCACCAACATGAGGATTGTTGCTATGAAGATTAATCATCGCTTCCGCGCCATATTCAGACATACCAACTGGGTATTTCTTATTAAACAAGCGATAGAAACCAAACCATAATTTGTTTAAGAATTTAAATGGCACGTACCAGCCAAAATATAAATTCCATGAAACAACATCAGTAATCTTTGAGACTTTATTGAACGGGCCACACATGCTAAAGCACGCCATTGTGGTTAATCTTGTCTCATCGAGTTTATGAGCGATTTCATTAAGCTTTTTGTTTTCTTCTAAATAAGCCTTAACACGACCTTTTTTGAACATTGTTATTTCATTAGAAATACCCCAAGTAACAATTGAAGGATGATGGTATTGTTGAATAATTAATTCTTTTAATTGTTGTTCGATATTATCGTTTCCGTTTTCTAGATGCTTAGAAATATATGGCACTTCCGCCCAAATGATGAAACCTAACTTATCGCATAAATCTAAAGTGTAATCATCGTGTTGATAATGAGCTAGTCTAATCGTATTAGCGCCGATTTCTTTAATAAGCGCTAAATCATCTTCATGGTGCTTTTTGCTAACAGCGTTGCCTACACCTTTTAAATCTTGATGACGGCATACCCCTCTTAAAGGATAGGATTTGCCGTTAAGGAAAAAGCCTTTATTTGGATCAACTTTAAAATATCTAAAGCCAACATTTTTAGTGATTTCATCCAAAAGATTATCGTTTTCATCTAACAATGAGATTTTGACTTCATATAAATATGGATCTTCTAATCCGTTCCATAAATGAACATTATTAATGAGGATGTCACCATTTCCAAAAGAGATACCAACTTGCTTCTGATTATGATCAAATAAAGTAACCACTACATGACCTTGACCTATGACATAAGGAACAACGTTTAAAACACCTTTATCTCCATCAACTATCGCAGTAATCTTAGCGCCTGGTCCCCCGTAATAATCTAAATCGAAATGATTTTTATTGACGTAGATTAGATTAACATCGCGATATATGCCACCATAAAAGGTGAAGTCAGCTGTTTGAGGATAAACATGGTCATTTTCCTTATTGTCCACTAAAACGTAGAGATTAATTTTATGGTCCTTTATATAGTCAGTGACATTGACTCTAAAAGTGGAATACCCGCCATCATGATGGGCCACTTCTTTTTGATCGATATAGATTTTGCAAGAAGAATTAACACCGTTAAATTCTAAATAAACTAATTCATCTTCTTTTAAAGAATCGATATCGATAACTTTATGATACCAACATTCACTTCTAAAATAATCCATGCCTCCGTCTTGACCATCAATATTGTTCCAAGTATGAGGAAGATTGATTTTTTCCATTTCTAAAGCAGGGACATCTTGTATGGAACAAGAGCATTTGCTAAAAGACCAATTATTATTGATATTAACTATTTTTCTCATAATAACTCCCTTGATAAACAAGAAGAGACCACCATTTAATAATGATGGTCAGTTCTTAATAATTTATTGTTGAACTTTTTTTCTTTTAATAAAGTGGAGAACGATTAATACGCCAAAGGCTAATGTGCCAGCCCCACAAACACCAATAGCGGAATAAACAACAATCATATACCATGGTCGAACAAGTTTAATTGTCGCTTTACCAATATTCATCGCGCGTGAATTAGCAATGGAATAAGCAATGTGTTTAGTGGCTTGTTGGCAAGCATTAACGACGGCAGGATTATTGTCATAAGGGGCTAATAATGCTGTGCCATTACCATCCCATAAGTCTTGTCCCGCTAAAACACCCATAACGTTATGCATGTAAGTAGCGCTAACTGAGCAGTCTGTAATGGCTGCGCCTTTCATACCCCATTCATCTCTTAAGATACCAGTCATTAAGCCATGATGTGCACCAGACCAGACAACACCTAATCTATTAAAGCTAGACATGACACCTAAGCCTTCGCCTTCAACGATAGAGCCTTCAAAACCTTTTAAGTAGATTTCTCTAATAGCTTGTTCGTTTGACCAAGTTGAAATACCATATCTACCTTCTTCTTGGTCATTTAAAGCAAAGTGTTTTGTGAAGACGTAAACGCCTTTAGATTGAATGCCTTTAACTTCAGAGGCCGCCATTTTGCCAGAAACGAAGCCATCTTCACTATAATATTCAAAGTTTCTACCTGAATATGGTGTTCTATGAATATTAGCGCCTGGACCATATAAACCAGTATAGAAAGTATCAGCGTCATTTTTAGTGGCGTGGAAGAAGTCTTCACCAATGCATTTGCCCATTTCATTTAATAATTCTAAATTGTAAGTGGCCGCCATAACGTCTTCTGAGGTGTAGCACATCGCACTGCTACCACCAATTAGGCCCTTAGTGAAACCTTGTGGGCCATTTTCATCTAATGTGCCAGGTAAATTGATACTTGGTACAGGTGCAGTTTGATGGAAGCCATTAGAGATGACTTTAATCATTTCACTATATGAACATTGTTCAACGAGTTGTTGCCATTTTTGATCAGTAATATCGAGATCAATTAAATCAGAGACAGATAAACCATTTTTGGCTTCAGTTGTTGGCATTGATTTAATATCGGAATGGTATTTTTGAATCATCTTTTCGATAATTGCTGCACGACCACTTTCTTCATGGGTTAAGCCATCTGCCCACATTGTTTCATTAATTTTTAAGGAAACTGTTGCTTTTGGGAATGTATCATTCCAGTTATTTCTAGTTAAATAAGTGATTTTCTGATCGGCTGTACCTTCATATTTATTTAAATCAGCATTATCAAATAAATTAGTGATTTCTTTATTTGTCACTCTTGATTTGCTATAAGTTGTCTTATCAAATGTATTATTGTGCCATTTGCTAACTAAAGAAGCATTGCCTACTTGGGACATACGTGTGTCATCTACAACAATACCTTCACCTTTTTTAGCCGCTAAGATGTTATTGGTGGCATCATGAGCGTTTTTGCCAACAGTAAAATAATAATCGCCATCTTCTAAGATATATGTCTTAGCGTTATTTGAGTCATAAGAAAGTAAGTCTTTCTTTTCCACAGTGATTTCGTAGTCAGCGGATTGACCCGCTTTAATGAGCTTTTTATCAAAACCACAAATATTGACAGAAGCTTTTTCTACACCATTATCTTTATCATATTGTGTATATGGACTTTGAGCATAGATTTGTACTGTATGTTTAGCGTCGACATTACCAATATTTTTGACTGTGACATCAACTTTGAAGTTTTCATCTTCTTCATTTACTTTAAAATTAGAATATTCAAATTCGGTATAACTTAAACCATAACCAAATGGATAAGCCACGACATCATCATATTTAAATGTTCCAGGATTACCTTGATTTAAGACATAGTCTTCATATCGAGTTTCATAATATCTATAGCCAACATAAATGCCTTCTTGATAAACGACATAGTTTTGATTGCATTTACCAATGCCTGCATCTAAGTTAGATTGCGCAGTGCCACAGTTATAATCTTTTTGATTGGTGTAATCGAAAGCACCAAAATTAGCCATTGCAGGGGCGCTGTGATTGTCTTTTAAGAATGTATCAACGATTCTTCCAGATGGCACAACATTACCGCATAGAATATCGGCAACAGCATTAATACCAGTCATGCCAACATCACCAATCCATAAAAGAGCGTCGACATCATATTTATCGACAAAGTCGATTTGTAAGGCGTTAGAGGAATTTAATAAGACAACAATCTTCTTAAATGTCCCAGCTTGTTTTAATTGTTTAATATTTTGGAAGAGTTCCTCTTCTTCTTTGCATAATCTTAAATAGTCACCATCAGTTAAGTATTCGGTGAGTTTGGTATTGCTACTTGGTAAATCAGCGCCTTCACCACCGCTTCTAGCTAAGACTACTAAAGCAACATCACCATAATTTTTAAACGCTTCTTTAGCGGAGTTAGAAATCACACTCCAAGGCATTTCATTTAAACGGTATTCATCTTGGCTACCACCAGTTGTTTTAGCGTTTACTCTTTTATATTTTTGACCTTTGACATAGCAAGTCCATAATTCTTGGTTAACACTATTTTTGCCAAAGCAAGATTGATCCTCCAAAGCCGCTTTTAAAGAGACAGCGTCAGAACTTGAAACTTGTCCACTTCCTGTACCGCCATAGAGAAGGTCAACAGAAGAATGTGAGAAGCAAGAGAATTTTGAAGATTTCTTTAAAGGTAAGGTGTTATCCTTATTTAATAATAAAGCAGCGCCTTCACCTTCGATTTGCTCACATAATTCTTTTTCATGTTTTACGAGTTCTGCTTCATCATTATAATCTGTCCAATAATAGATTTTAGCATCTGGATCAGGAATGATTTTTTGACTTGTGGCGTTTAATACCAAATTAAGTTGTGGTTCATATTGTTTTGCAATGCCACTACCAATTGATAAAGCGACGGTCAAAACACCAAAAATTGATGCACCAATAATTTTGCCTACTAATTTCATAAATAGACCTCCGATTGCTCTTATTATTAAAAACTTTGTTTTTTACACCAATATAAATAGCGTAATCTTGCAATATCACAGCATAAAGAAAAGGGAGCAAAGGCTCCCTTAATTCGTTAGTTAGTTCAATTATGCGGCCATGAATTTGCCGATTACTGTTTGAGTATCTTCAAAGTGAAGATCTCTATTGACTGCGCCACCACCCCATGAAATGTGGGTTTCGATAATGAACTTGCCATCATTAGTAGTGGAAGAATAAGCTTCACCACTTTCTGGAGTTAAAGTGACAACATAGCCAGCGAATGACCATGTACCTTTTTGAACATCGAAGGCACCGTTTCCACCAAAATCCATATTAATTTTATATGTTTTGTCTTTATTGAATGTTAATGTAGCGTTATTTGTTGCATCTTTCATCGCAAGAACAACGTTTTCATCAACTGGTGTTTGACCGCCTTGTTCAGTAACTGGTAATTTAGCAAAATCAGCAATTGGGAATTCAAAGACTAAATCAATTGTTTGATAACCGGCTAAATCGTAAGTATAGGTGAATGAACCTTTTTCAGCAGTAAGAGTAACTGGAATTTCATTTTCGCCAAACTTTAAAGTTAAAGAAGTAGCAGTTTTCACATATGTACCATTTGCGACGTTATTTGTACCAACGTAAATTAAGACTTTACCATCTTGTTGGAAATAAGCGACACCACCATTGGCTTTGGAGTTAACTTTAACGACGCTTTCTGGTTCAACAAAATCTTTCTTGTAGGCTTGAATGAATGCATCAGCATCAGCGTATTTTTGACCTTTTTGGCCTGTCATTGACACGGTTCTGCTGAAAGCTTGACCTTTAACTAAAGCAACTGTGAGATCAACACTATAGACGCCATCAGATTCATAAGCGTAATATGTGGCAGGATCTTTTTCTGAGCCATCATCTTCGATAAAGGCTAACTTGATTTGTAAAGCATCAACACCTTCTTTTTTCACTGCTTTCCATGTGCCAGACATATAAGAAGCAACGTAACTCTTATTTGAAGCAGCTGGAGAAGCATCATAAGAAGCAAAGTTATACTTATCTAATGTTGTTTTGCCTTCCGCATCAAGGTTTAATAAGAATGCGGCATCAGTGAATGAAGCAAAGCTGCCACCTTCCTCTAATTTGCCCCAGAATTGATAAGAATCTGTGGCTTTTTGATTGTTAGCGCCACAAGCTGTTAAAACTAAGCCTGCAAAGACGCATAGGGTTGTAAATAATTTTTTCATAATTCCTCCATACGAATAACACACAAAATATATTTCATTTTTATTTTTTTCATGCGTGTGTTTTCGAGAGAATATTAAAAGGTTACGCGCATGAGTCCCAAACTATGTCGCGTAACCTTTTTTATTTATTGCGCAAATTTATTTTTGCTTATTGTGAGAAAGGAATGTTGAAACTAAAGCAATAAGGAATACAATACCAATTAAAACGATGAATAAGACAGCGAATAATTGGTTACCGCCAAAGAAAACAACACCAGTGCCAATATCAGCGATTGGGTAGGCTGCTTCCACACTATGTTTAGCAAGCGCTACAGCAATAAGAATTGGACCAACCATGGAAACGTATTCAATTCTCAACAATTCACCAATGAGAATGGCTAAACCACCAAAGAGTGTAAATAAGAATGTTAATATGGAGAATACACGATCCATTTTATCCGCAGATATTGATAGATAAGAGATAAGATAGACGAATGATAAGATTATCGCTAAGACACTTGCTACAAAAGCAATAAAGAAACCTAATGAGCGATCTTTAAAGAAATTCTTAAATAGTTTCATATCTTTATTCTCCTTTCTTCTTTCTTAACGAGAGGAAGACAAATACGCCAAGCAATCCAGCACCGATAACGCCTAAAGAGATATCAAGTGCGACTGTAGCTGGTTTCCACCAAGGAACGAAATCCTTAACAACAGTATCACTGGCTAAGCCATTGATAAGGTTACTTCTGCTCATGGCATATAAGTAATAATGAGCAGTTTCGCGTAATTTTTGCCAGATAAAACCATCTTTACTCTTTGTCAATAAGGAGCTTGCTTCGCTTACTCTATCCTTATCATTATTAAATTGATTTGTGCCAGCGTATAAGCAATCGGCTGTTGACATATATGATGAAGCATCTTTACTAGAATCAGTCATATTGATGCCTTTGAAGCCCCATTCTTTTCTTAAGACCAAGGTCATTGTTTGATAGTCAGCGGCTGTAGGAATACAACCGATTCTGTTATAGGCTGTCATTGTCCCTAATGAGCTGTTTGTTAAAGCTCCTTCAAAACCTTTTAATGGTCCTTGACGATATGCTTGTTCAGTTAAGAATGTCGCCACACCATGTCTATTAGTTTCTTGGTCATTGCCACAGAAATGCTTAATCATACCGGCAATGCCTTTTTCAACCATGCCTTTTTCTTGGGCTTGACCGCACAAGAATGACATCATTGCATCTTCACTATAATATTCAAAGTTTCTACCTGAATATGGTGTTCTATGAATATTAGCACCTGGGCCATAAATATGTTTAAAGCCTAAATATAATGATTCTTCACCGAAGAAACGTCCACGATTTTCTAAAGATTCTTTAGAGAATGTAGAAGCACCGACGATTTCATTAACATAAATAACATTACTTGTTTGATGACCATCAGGACCATCACCACCACTGTAGGCTGGGAAAGAAATGGATTTGATGGCGTCCATCGCCATTTTATCACCAATGATTTGTGCTAATTCGCCAGCTGATAATTGATCGATGAAGTCTTCCCATTTTGGATCATCAAAGTCAGCATCTCTCATATCGACAAATTTAATGCCATTATCAATTTTTTGTTTGAAAGATTTGATATCTGGAGCATCAGCAGGCTTTTTATATAATGAATCTTCCATTAAATGTTTGATTTCTGATGTTGCTTCTAAATCTTTATATGGTTTTGGGAATGTCTTCCAATCGCTTCTTGTTAAATAAGTGACGACATCAGTTTCATAGAAAGAGTTGATATCACGATCTTCAAATAAATTAGAAACGATTTCTCCTGTATATGGTGATTTAGCATAAGTTTTGTTATCTAAAGCCGCTAAATTGACGGCTTGAACTTTACTTACATCACCCGCAACAGGATTATTTGCAGCGTCATACATGCCTGTTTTGCCTTGCTTTGCAAGAATGTTATTCAAGGCATCATGAGCACCATTACCTAAAGCAAAATAATAATCGCCAGCATCAAATGTATAGCAACCTTTTTTAGATGCGTCTTCACCATTTGTGGCATTTTGATCATAAGTTGCAAAATAATAATCAGAGAACTTTAACGTAATTTCTTCTGATTCGCCTTTTGCTAATTCTTTTGTTTTGGCAAAATCAAGAAGTTGAATGGCGCTTTTTTCAGCTTGACCAGCTTCATAAGGAAGTTGGGCATAGAGTTGGACAACATCTTCTGATTTACCAGAATAATTATCGTTACCATTATTAGTTACTTTAACTTTAGCGGTAACTTCATGAGTGTCTTTGTTCCATTCGAAGGATTCAATTTGTTGTGTGAAAGAAGCATAGGACATGCCATCACCAAATGAATAGGTGACTTCGTCAGCATAGTTCCATTTGCCACCTTTAGAATTATAAATACCAACAGCATCATCAGCGTTATGTTGATTCAAAATTAAATCGTTATAACGAGTTTCATAATATTTGTAACCGACATAAATGCCTTCGGCATAAACTAAGTATTCTCTTTTATATAAATCAGTTAAGTTAGTGAATTTAAAATCGCCAGCATTTTGCATTGCCGCACTACTTAAAGAGTTAGTGGCATAGGTATCCACTAAACGGCCAGAAGGATCGGCTTTGCCAAATAAGATATCGCTTACACCATACATGCCGAAGCTACCAGGATAACCAATCCATAAAACAGCGTCGATATCGTATTCATCGAGTTCTTCTAGTTCCATTGGATAACCACTATTGACGATGACAATTCTCTTTTTAAATGAGGAACTCTTAACGAGATTTAAAACGTCTTTTTCTTCATCGTGAAGAGCTAATTCTCTGATATGTGGACCTTTTTCCCATAAGTCTTGTAAACCATGGTTTAAGTCACCTTCTTCGCCACCAAATCTTTTTAGGACAATAATGGCTGCATCATCATAGCTAGCAAAGCTAGTTCTGACACCATTATAGGTAGTGACATCGACTTCACCGATGTTACCGAATTTATCGTGATCTACTTTCACATTTTTAACAGCGTTACTCACTTCTTCATTAAGTGAATAGCCACCTTCTTTAATGACGTCCACTAAGGATTTGCTTTGATAGTTAATTGGGCCACCGCTACCACCATGATAAACTGGATTAGTAGAAGCTTTGCCTAATAATGTCACTTTATCAGTGGCTTTTAAAGGTAAAGCGTTATCTTTATTTTTAAGTAAAACTGTACCTTCAACTTGTGCTTTAATGTTGTATTGTTTTAAAGCGTCATACATAGCTTCCTTACTTTCGTAGTCGCTTTTAAAATACTTTGTGTTTCCATCCCCTTCAATAGTTGGGGCGGTAATCTTTAAGGCTAGGTTGACATCTCCCTCTCTATCGTAGGCAAGCTTTGTGCCAAACGAAGCAATTATAGAAAGAGAGACTATTGTGACGCCTAAGCCCCCTAATAATCTCTTTTTATCCATATTATCTATTATTTCGCTTCAACAAATTCAAGCTTTGTGAAATCAAAGCTGCATGTTTTAACATTAACTTGGATTTCTACTTCAGAAGCAAATTGTCTGCTATCGAGATATTGCTTAGCGCTCCATGGAGAAGCTTCTGTATCTGGGATTGGCGCACCAGTTGAGGTGTCATAACCCTTTGGTGGTATGACTTGTTTGCCCATTTCTTCGGTCCAGTTATCAGTATCTAACCAGTATTGTTGATCATAAGAAGCAACGTATCTAGAAACACTCTTTAACTTAACATCGAGTAAATCTTCATCGATATCGTTAACAGTGGAAGAACAACTGCCATAGAACTTATATAAGTAGTTAGCTCTTTCATTGCCAGAGAAGTTATTTGTGTTTTCGTCAAGAACAACAGCGGAGAATTGACTACTTGAGACGATTAAACAATATGTATTGTTTTCGAAAAGTGTTAATTCTTGTTGGGTGAATGTTGTTAAGTAATAGTTATAAGTTGGACGCATATTGCTATATGACATCTCGGCTGGTGATAAATAAACACCTTTAATTTTGGCCTCTTTTGATGCACCACTGCATGCGCTTAAAGTAATGGAAGCAAGCGCAAGGGTCGCAAAAGCCATGGCTTTCAAATTTTTCATATAAAATCTCCTTTTTCAAGTTGCCTTCATTTTTAATAAAAAAGACTATTTTGACAATTTAGGTCGCGCAAACTTAATTTTTACTAGCGCTAATTGATAAATAGTCTTTAATTTCTTTAATCCTAAATATTAATTTTATTTAATTGTAATCGTATAAGTTTTGGCCTCATTAATAGTTACTATTTTAGAAGAATTAGTTTCTTTTACTTCATAATGGCCACCACTAACAGAAACAGTATTTCCTAAGCTAGAAGGAATAACAATTTCACCTTTTGCGTTAATGCTATTGATTGTCAAAGTCTTAACGCCGTCTTTACTAGCAAGTTCAACATCAATATTACCTTTAACTGTATAATTACAACATTTGAATGAATCTAATAAATTTGTTAATGATAATGAATATTCTTCAAATCCTGGCTTAGTTGGTTTTAAACCTGCGATGTAACGATTAATAATATAGATTGGTCCACTTGTCCAAGCGTGATTGAAAGTACCATCTGTAATATCAAATTTTTCATATAATGTATCTTTGCTATCTTTAATCATCGCATCATATCTAAGGAGCATTCTTTCTTTAGCAATGTCGATTCTGCCCATCTTGCATAAGGCTTCTAAAACATATTTTTCACAGAATGGGCTGGCTTCTCTAGTTTTACTTAAAACATTAATAATTGTTTCATAATCACTTTCTTTAGCTAAACCAGAAAGCGCGAGCATTGCATTAGCTCGGTCATCAATGTGATTTGATGAGGATGATTTAAAGCCATCCTGGGTGTAATAAGCATCATGATAATGTGCTTCCATTGAAGCCATTCTTTCATTAATGAAAGAGATGTTATCGTTCATCTTAAGAAGGGCCACTAATTCTTTAGTTAATCTTAAAGCGTAATAATAGAATCCAGCTTGTAATAAATCATTATCAATATAGCTACCCCAATCGTTCCATGTCCAAGAACCAGCACGATATTTAGGAAGGCCATTTTGCATCTCAAATAATTTTAAATATTCAATTACCGCTTTGACATAGGGGGTCATTGTTTCAATATCGTTAGTGTGTTCGAAATAATGATAAGCGCTGGTGAGGAAGGCTAATGATTGATTAGGAATTTCTTGCGGTTTGACACTTGGCGCACGGGATGGAATGACATTATCAGTCTTAACCCACCCTAGGCACGCTAATATTGATTTCTTAATGAGATCTAAAGCCCCTTGATCATAGCAATATAAAGCAGCATCAATTTGGTTAGAAGCATCTCCCATATATGGTCCTCTTTCTCGATCTGGACAATCCATGAAAGAGTCTCTCATACACACTCTAACAGTGTTTTGTGCTTTCTTCCATAAGATATCCAAATTAGCGTCAGAAGAGGCAAATGGTTCCATAAGTTCACCATTAAATTCGCTCATGCGATAGGCAAGTTTATTAAACTTAACACCCTTTGGAGCGTCGATAAATAATGTGTAGCCACTTCTCCATGGATAATTCTCATAACTTTGTTGTCCGTCTTTTGTGACATAAGTGTCTTTAAATGATTGCAGACCATCATTATATTTATATGAATCAGTATAGAAAACTAGTTTCTTTCCTGCTTCCGCTTCAACATCGATATACCAAGAGAATTGAATATCTGTAGGTAAATATAACTTTAAAGTTGTATCTTCTGATAACGTTTTGCCAACATATTCATTTGCGTTGCTGAAATCAGTAGTTTCGTGAAACTTAATTGGTTTTGTAGGTGCCTTATATAAATCACCAAAAGGTAAGTTACCCGCTTTTGCCACCGCTTTAGCGGATCCCCAAGATGAATCATCGAAGTCTAATTTACGATAATCGCCTATTTCTTTTCTAGCGTCATAGAAAACATTTCTTTCAGCAAGCATTGATGATTGATCATAAGCATCGTATTCTTTACCACCGCTTATTTTGTTGCGATAAGCATCAATTCTTATTGCTCTAAAAGAAGAATCTGATTTTACTAATGTATCGCCCGCTTGCATTTCAAATAATAAACCAGCTTGAGAAATCATATCACCTTCACTATCTTTGATTTGTGGATTAATAGAGCTATCTCCACTTCTACCATTAAAGGCCACTAAGATAGTAATGATGTTATTGCCTTCTTTTAAATTGTTGATTTTTACTTCGTCATAATACGAGTCGTATGGTGTTGGCCCACGTTTTAAAGAACCATCAATTGTCACCAGTTCTTCATTAACCCACATAAAGTATTTAGATTCAGCGGATATGAAAGCAGTTGCTTCGTTCACTTTTTCTTTTAATGTAAAGACTTTTCTAAAAGCAACATAGCTATCTTCATTGCAGTAATTTGTCCAAATCCAATGTGCTTTCCAATCACTCTTTTTATAATTATCTAAATAAGAAGTATATTTTAAAGATGAGCGGTCTGCTTTTCCTGTTTCTGGTACACTATCTTCATTATGTTGATTGGAACTATTTGGTTGACAAGCCCCTAAGCACAAAGAAAAGAAACACACCGATAACAAAAGTAAATTTCCTTTTTTCATAATCAAATTCTCCTAGCGCTACCATTTTTACAAAAAGGAAAGTAAGAGACAATTTAGGCAACCTATTTTTACTTTTTTATCTCGTAGACTTTAAAACTTCGATAAAAAATATGTCAAATGTTTTTAAAAATATGCCGAAAACATTTAAAATATGAGTAAGAACATTCATAGTTAACACGAAAGTAGGAAATTGATGATGCTTATTAATAAAGACTGGCTTTTTTATCGACAAAATGAACCAAATAGCAAAACGATAGTTAATTTGCCATTTGATGCAATGCTAAGAGAACCTAGAGACATCTCTTATAGAGGTGGAGATAAGGTATCATTTTTTAAAGGCGATGACTATGTTTATGAAAAGGTCATCAATATCAATGATTTAAATAAAGAATATTATTTCGAATTTGAAGGTATTTATCATCATCCTCAAATCTATATTAATGATGAATTAGCCTATGAACGTCAGTATGGTTATTCCACTTGCTTATTTAACGCGACAAAATATTTAAAGCAAGGCAATAACATTATCAAAATTATCGCCATTAATAGCGATCAGCCTAACTCTCGTTGGTATAGTGGCGCTGGGATATATCGTAATGTCCATCTCTATGTTTTGCCAAAGATACATATTATTCCTCGTTCATTTAAAATCAATACAATCGACTATAAAGAAGGAAAGATATCTTTTAAATGTTTGTTAAATGGGATATCTGATTTAACAATCGAAATATTTGATAATGATAATAAATCTATATTAAAAAAAGAATATAAAAGCATTAAAGAAATAGATGATGTTATCGTCATTAATAATCCTTATCTATGGAATGATGAACATCCTTATTTATATAAAGCCAGAATCACAATAAACGAACAAATAGAAGAATTAAAATTTGGTGTTAGACAAATATCACTTGATAAACAACAAGGCTTATTAATAAACGGAGAAAAAGTTATCCTTTATGGTGCTTGTATCCACAGTGATAACGCTCTTTTAGGTGCGGAATCTTATAAGGAAGTTGAATATCGCAAAGCTAGACAACTTAAAGAACTTGGCTATAACGCTGTTAGAAGCGCACATAATCCAATATGCAAAGACTTTTTAGATGCTTGTGATGAACTCGGCTTATATGTCATGGACGAATATGTTGATTGCTGGTATATCCATAAAACCAAATTTGGTTATAGCAATTATATGGAAGATAACTATGAAGATGATTTATTTGATATGGTGGAAAAAGATTATTCTCATCCTTCTGTCATCTTTTATAGCACTGGTAACGAAGTTAGTGAAACTAGTGAGGCTAAAGGCATTGAACTTCAAAGTAAGATGAATGATTTATTACATAAATTAGATTCTTCGAGGTTAACAACATGTGGTATCAATGTCTTCTTCAACGGCATTGCTCACACTCCAATATCTACCTATAGCAGTAAAAAAGCGGAAGATGAATTTAACGCTAAGCCAAAGGTGGAAGGTAGTTCTGATATCTTCAACACTATCGGTAATATGATGGGTGCAGGCTTTATGAAAAAAGGCGCTACTCTTCATATTGTTGATAAGAACACAAGAGGGGCTTTCGCTAAGATGGATGTTGCTGGATATAATTATGGCATCCTTAGATATAAGAAAGACGCTAAAAAATATCCAAATAGATTTATATGCGGTACAGAGACATTTGTCTCTGATACTGCTTTATTCTACGAAATAGCACATCAGATCCCACGCGTTATTGGGGACTTTGTTTGGGCGGGTCTTGACTATTTAGGTGAAGCTGGTTTTGCAGCGGAATTAAATAGAAAAGAATTCCCATATTTAAAAGACCGCTCAGGATGGTTAACTGACGATGGAGGAAGAAAAGACATCTTAGGCGACACCACTAGTGAGGGTGATTATACTCAAGTTGTTTATCATAAAAAGATTATTGATATTGGTGTTGTTTCTCCTTATGACATAAGATGCAAATGCAATAAAGCAGCGTGGAGATTTAATCACGCGATTAGATGCTATTCATATCCAGGGGAAGAAAATAGAAAATGTACATTCTATATTTATTCCCGTTCCCCTATCGTGGAATGTTATCAAAATGATAAATTGATAAAACGTAGCAAAATTAATCCTAAAAAATGCTTTATTAAATTTAATGGAAAATATATTCCTGGCACTATAAAAGCTGTCGCTAAAGACTTGAAAGGCAATATTTTAGGCGAAGCATCTTTAAAGACAGCTTCAGAAGACATCAAACTTAGATATTACAAAGAAGAATATCCTGAAGCTGATAGATTTGCTTATGTTCATTTTGCTTTTGAAGATGAAGAAGGCAATAGAAATGTTCATCAAGAAAAAAATATTGAAATTAGTGACGTTAAAGGTGGTAAACTTCTAAGATTAGGTAACAGTGCTTCCTATAATAAAGTTGGTTATTTAACAAACAAAATTAAGACCTATCACGCTAAAGGAATGGGAATCTTTGAATTCGATGAAGATTCAAAAGAAATAATCTTTTCCATCACAAGCGAATTAGGTCAAGAAACAATCACTATTAAACGTTGAAGTTTTATTGTAATAAATATCCACCGGACGATCCGGTGGTTTTTCATAGACGGGCAGATATTAGCCCTCTATTCTAGCCGCCCTCCTCAAGGGCGAATACGGACCACCGCTTGCTTTGGTAAACGGGTCTTCGTCGAAGTCGATTGTCAGTTGGACAACCGCTTCATCCTCTTTGAGTTGATTCCTGATGTATTCGGCTATTTTGGCTTTATTCTTGCCAACCGTATCCACATAATAGCCTCTAC
>Ga0256405_10002924_pt1 | contig 36958 bp, 31 predicted proteins | sample RumenRJG_02DNA_FD_189096 | JGI IMG/M metagenome (GOLD analysis project Ga0256405, IMG submission 189096) | Bovine rumen microbial communities from Lethbridge, Alberta, Canada - RJG_02 | ecosystem: Host-associated > Mammals > Digestive system > Stomach > Rumen | place: Canada: Alberta...
CCCGTCCGCCGCTCTCGTATTGCTACTGCCGCTCGACTTGCATGCTTAAAACGCGCCGCCAGCGTTCGTTCTGAGCCAGGATCGAACTCTCCATCATTTGAAAACCCGGTCCGAAGACCGGATCAATTAACTTCAAATCCTTTCCCTTCAACTCCCGCATCCTCCCGGATGCGTATCACGAACAACTGATCGTTGATCTTTCGTTCGAATCTTGAATTGACTGGAAGCCCTCATGCTTCCTAAAACTGAATTGCAACCAACGGCCAATGGCAATCGTTACAATCCTTTTCTTAACCTTCTCTTCTTTAATATCTCTGTAAAAATCTCTTGCACATCTCTGAGCATCCTCAAAGCGTGCTCTATGAACATACTCGAAACCCCCCGAAAATGTCAACACTCTTTTTCAAAAATTTTTTTAAAATGAGGATTCTCTAAAAAAGGCAGGAAGAAACTTCAGAAGCTAAAACGATTTACCGTTTCTGCAAGCATCTCGGGATCGTTTCCGATAAGTCCAAAAACGCGCATTCTGTCGGAATTGAACGCAAGAAGACGCTCGGCATCTTCCTTTGTATTCACGGTCCAGGCCATGACAGGCAGCCTGCCGTGGGATCTCAGGAAGGCACTGTCCACGAGCTTGTGCCCGGGCTTCTGATAGGAGCTGAGACTGATGAAATGACCGAACCCGTTCCAAAGCAGTCTGGGTATGTATTCGGAGTGATCGAAAATATCGGCAGTGGGAATCGGCATTCTATTGCGCAGGCACTCGCAACGGAAGGCCCTGAGAGCCAGAGGGTTGAAACTGGAGACAAGCACCCTGTCCTCAAGATGGAATTCACGGATAAGGCTGACGACCTTTGTCGAAAGTTCCCGGTTGACCTTTCCGGCTTTGACCTTGAGCTCGACATCATAGATGAAGCGGTTGCCGAAGGTGGAGAACAGCTCGCTCAGAAGCGGAATCCTGCAATCCGAGAACTCAGGGCCCTTGAACGAACCTACATCTATGTCCCTCAGCTCATCCAGAGTCAGGGTCTCTATCTCAACATCCAGACCGGCAGTCCTTTTGAGGGAGAAATCATGGGCAACCACAACCTCGCCGCTTTTGCAGAGGTGGACATCAAGCTCAACGGCATCGATGTCCGGATTCTGTGCACATTTGCAGAAGGAGAGCATGGTGTTCTCCGGGTAGAACTGGCTCATTCCACGATGTCCGAACACTAGGACTTTCCTACGGTCTCTCAGGTCAGAAAAGAATAATCCAGCACGCACGATAAATCCACTCCCCCAACAAGGCCTCCGGGCCCCGTTTTCTATTATATTATAGCAAAGGGACCGCCCGTTGTTTCAACCGCTTTGAGGAATACCCGTTTTCATGCTATAACCCAGATATGAGCAAAGAAATCGGAAGTGAACAGTTTCTTGAATACCTTAACCTGATTGGAAAGGGCCTCGATGGCCTGAAAGAGTGGGAAAAGCAACAAAAATCCATGATCTGCACCCAAAATGGGCTATCGTGTGTTGTTCTCAATGCAAATCCGTTCACGACAGGCCAGAGATACCTTGTGGAACTGGCCGCAAAAAGAAGCGCCGGCGTCATCGTGTTCGTGATCCAGGGAAGACCCGAATCCGGAGGAAAGGGAAACCACGAGTACACCGGAATCGAATTCCCATTCACTGACCGGTTCGACATGGCAAAGACCGCTCTTTCCGACCTGAAGAACGTCACTGTCCTTCCTTCCGGGCCCTATCTGATTAGTAGAAGCGACTTCCCCAAGGGGTTCCTTTCCGAGGACTTCGGGGCGGCTCCCGCCCATGCCGTTTTGGATTCCATGGCCTTCTGCCATGTCTGCAACAGCCTCGGAATCCGGTCCGCATTTGCCGGTGACGAGCCCAGGGACGAGCTTTCCGAAATACACCTCAACGCCCTGCGGATACAGTGCAAGGAAAACTCCATCGCGCTCAAAGTCGCCGAAAGGAAAAGAATCGGGGAAAGATACATCTCGTCAGCCCTTGCCAGGCAGGCCATAGCCGACAACAAAAAGGACGAGCTGAAAGAGCTCGTCCCTGAAAGCATCCTGGAGTATCTGCTTACCTTGTCATCCCGGACAGTGCCTTGCTTCTGACAATCTCCCTCACGTAGATGACGTAGGAGAGCACAGATGAAATCGCCGCAAGAGCGAAAATGACAGGAAGGGCCACCTGGAAAATACTCATGATTCTGCCTTCAACGGCAAATGCGCAGAGAATCCTGTAAGTGAAACCACAGATGCATGAGAACGCATAAAGGCAGGTCTTGGCCTTGCCGAAGATATTTGCGGCCATGGCTTTGCCTGTTCCCATCATGAGCATTCTTGTGAAGCTCTGCGCAAACTCCCTCCACAGAATGAGCACGAAAGCCCATACGGGCATGATGCCTACGGAAAGAAGGCATGTGAAGAAAGTCAGATGGCATATGACATCGGCAAACGGATCGAGAACCTTGCCCAGGTCCGTGACCAGTTTCCTGCTCCTGGCGATCTTGCCGTCAAGAAGGTCCGTGAACTCCATGACCACGTACATTATCACCAGAAGAGCGCCGTATATGCAGGGACATATGGACGGAAACAGATTCCGCAGGAAGAATACCGCAAAGAAAAGCGGAGCCATAACCAGTCTGGTTATTGTCAGTTTGTTGGGAAGGTTCATATGAACGTCTCCTATCACTATCCTAAGATATATGTCAAAAAGGGAATCCGCAAGCCTTAAAGGCGCTCGAGCAGCTCCTCGACCTTCTTTATCGTGGCCGTGGGAGTTGAAGAACCGCTGCAGATGCCAACCGTCGGAAACCCGGAAAGTCTCTTGATAAGATCCACGTTCAGGTCATCCGAATTCTCTATGCAGAAGACAGGCTTGCCGGTCTGCTTCTCGACAACCCGGGCAAGGTTCCATGTGTTCTCGCTGTCCCTTCCTCCGATCACGATGACGGCATCGCACTCCCCCGCCATATCGATGGCAGCCTTCTGTCTCTTGGCTGTTGCGCCGCACGGCTTGTTGGAGAAACGGATCTTTCGGAAGGCTCCTTTCAGAACCTCCCTTATCCGCTGGAAACCGGACTCCGGGAATGTTGTCTGTACAACAACGACGATTTTCTCATCCGGATCTATGATTCCGGAGGCAACCAGGTCAACGGCATCGCGGACGCTGCACAGCAGAATCGACGGGACAACCTTGCCTTTCTCCGTCTCGACACCCTGAAGACCGACAGTCTCAGCATGTCCGCTTACACCGATAATGATGGTACGGAATCCCTTTGATGCGGCATTTCTTATTGTATCAGCCCCTTTTGCGACTATCGGACAAGTTGAATCAACCAGAGAGAAACCGGCATCTTCATACTCTCTTCTAAGTGCATCGGGAATGCCGTGGGCCCTCACAAGAGCGACCCCCGGCTCCTTCCCCTGCGGGCCAGACGTAGTGACCATCCCAAGGTTCTCGAAGTGCTTCACCACATCCTTGTTGTGGATGATCGACCCGATGCTGTAGCACGGAATGTTCTTCTCACGGGAAAACTCTATGCTTTGCTCAGCCTTGTCTATGGTGTTAGCAACACCGAAGCAGTAGCCGATAACCTTGCTTCTGATCACTTTCATGGCATCATTCCTCAGACAAGGATCTTGGGACCGCCTTCGCCCTTGTTCTTCTTCCTGCGTCCCTTCTCATCCTCCGCGAGCATGCGCTTAGCCATCGCGGCATCCGAAAGGTCGTCTTCCTCCTCCTTCTTCATGATGTCGAAGGTCTCAATCCTTCCGAGAAGATAAAGGATGTTTGTGGCGACGAAGTTCGAAGAATATGTTCCGACTATGACACCGAAGATCATGCAGATTGCAAAGCTTCTCACATCACCTGTCGAGAGGATTGCAAGCGGAATCACAGCAAGAAGTGTGGTTATGCTGCTGTATGTGGTTCTGGTAAGCGAGCTGTTCACACCGTAATCCATGACCGTTGAGATCTCCTGCCTGTAGTCTTCCCTGATCTTCTCCCTAACCCTGTCGAAAATGACGATGGTGTTGTTCAGAGAGTATCCGATGATGGTAAGGATCGCGGCAATTGTCGTGGATGAGATCTCAAACCCGACAATGCTGATAAAGCCGAGCATGAGAATAACATCGTGGACCAGGGCAAGGATTGAGCTGATGGCATATGCAACCCTGAACCTGATCCAGACATAGACAAGAATCAGAGCAAGCGCTATGGCGACAGCCTTGATGGATCCTGTGATTAGACTTGAGGAGAACTTCGCTCCGATGAAGCTGCTCTCCAGCTGTGTGACAGAATTGAACCTGGCTCCGAGCATGCCGTTGATGCGGTTCTCCATGTCACGCTGGTTCTGGCCCTCCGCCAGCTTTACCCTTATCTGGTAACGGCCGTCATCCGAGGAACCCACATTCTGGACCCTTACGCCATCCAGCCTGCTGAGGGACCGCCTGACATCCTCGATTCCCACGCCTGAATCATCGATCCTGATCGAGATGGAAAGTCCGCTCTCGAAATCTATTCCAAGATTGAAACCCCTGAAGATCACCATTGAAAGGCTGAGCACGACCAGGGCAAGGGCAATGCCCAGGTATATGGCCTTGTGTCTTACGACATTGAATGTAAGCTTCTTCATTTCCACTGCCCCCTTCTCCAGGAGATGGAGATCTTCTCACCCACAACCAGATCCATCAGAAGATGGCTCAGAAACAGGGATGTGAACAGAGAACTGACGATTCCTATGGCAAGTGTGGTGGCGAAGCCCTTAACCGCACTCGATCCGAAGACAATCAGAACAACGGCGGCGATGATCGTGGTGATGTTCGAGTCCAGGATGGTCCACAGGGCCTTTGAGAAGCCGACCGAGACCGCCTTCTTGGGGAGGCTGCCCGCCTTGAGCTCATCCTTGATCCTCTCGAAGATGATCACGTTCGCATCCACGGCCATTCCCACGGACAGGATCAGACCTGCGATTCCCGTAAGAGTGAGGGTCGATCCGAAACCGCCAAGCGTTGCGATCATGATCACGAGGTTCATGACAAGGGCGATGTCGGCGATTATTCCGCTTCCCGCATAAAGGGCGATCATGATGATCACAACCAGAATGAATCCGAAAATGATGGCCTTGAGACCGATTCTGACGGAGTCCTCTCCGAGTGAGGCTCCCACGGTCTGCTGGCTTGAAACCGTGACGGAGACAGGCAGGGATGCCGTCTTGAGGATGATGGCAAGGTTCTCTGCCTCTTCTTCCGAGAAACCGGAAATCTGGACATTGGTCGACAGGGCGTCACGGATAGTGGCGACACTCTTCACGTGACCGTCCATCACTATTGAGAGAGGCTGTCCGATATGGGCCTTGGTGAAGTCGTAGAAGATGCTTCCGCCTTCGTTGCTGATCTTGAAGGCAACGATCGGCTGGCTGCTTGTGCTGTCCTTGCTCTTCTCTGCGGAAAGGAGATATCCGCCATCCAAAGCGGCCTTCCTGTAGATGACGACAATTCCGGTCAGTTGCTCGATGCCATAAGCATCGGTGGCAAATGTTCCCGCAATCATCCTGTCGGACGGGATGAAGGAAGGCTGCGTGACGGGCAGATTGTTCTCCAGAGCATTGACCAGAGCCTTGTACTCGTCAGGATTCTGCTCGTAGTAGGCCGCGGCCCTCTGGGTGCTCAGGGTATCCGCAAGATGGAACGCAAGAGCGCCCTTTCCCTTGAGGAATGCATCCACCCTTTCCGGATCCGGAGTTCCGGCAAGCTCGATGAGGATCTGGTCGGTTCCCTGCTTGCGGATTTCCGGCTCAGCCATTCCGAACTGGTCGATTCTGTTCTTGAGAATCTCGATATCCTCGTCGATGGCGGCGGAAAGCTCGGCCTCAGACGGTTCATGTCCGAGCTTTTCTGCCAGGGAGGAGGCTTCCACATCGAGCAGGATGCTCATGCCGCCCTTGAGGTCTAGACCAAGCTGGAGGGCTTTTGATGAAAGCTCCTTGAGACCCTGGACATATTCCCTGTAATGGCCCTCGACGGCAGACAGGAAGGCCTGCCCGTCATCCGAGGTGGTGGAAAATGCCTGCAGGACATCGGAGCATGTTCTTATTTCAGTCTTAGAGGTTCCCTTTCCCTTGTTCTGGGCCTTTGCGAGGTCTATTACAAAAGAATACTCCTTCGGAACCGCAGAAGAACCGTTTTCCTCCATGTAGCGGAGTGCGGTTCTGGCCTGTCCTTGGGAGTATTCCCTGACCTGGAGGCTGCTGCCCGTTGTCAGGGCTTTGTCCTCCGGCGATACAAAGGCGTACCACCTGATAGTAGGAAAAAGAAACCAAACACAGATTGCGATGGCGACCACCGCAATCAGGATGCGTTCAGTCTTTCTCATTTTTCAATCTCAGTTCTCTGCCTTTTCTGCAGCTTCCTCTGCCTTGGGCTCTTCAGCCTTGGGAGCTTCGACAGCCGGCTTCTCGACCTTCTCGATCTTCTCCTTGTCCGCGCTCTTCTTGGCAGGCTTCTCGACGACAGTCTCTTCCTTCTTGTTCAGAACAGCGGAGATGGCGTTCTTGTTGAACTCGATTCTGGTGTTATCATCGACCTTGAGAATGACGGTGCTGTCCTTGACGACTGCAACTGTTCCTCTGATACCGCCGATTGTGACAACCTTGTCGCCCTTCTTGATGGCTGCGATCATGTCCTTGGCTTCCTTGTCCCTCTTCTTCTGAGGTCTGATGATAAGGAAGTAGAAGATCAGGATGATGACACCGAAGGTGATAAGGGTGGTTACCATTGAACCGCCGGCAGCTGCTCCGTCACTGGCTGTCTGTGCGCCCATTCCCATTGCAAGAATCAATGAATACATATGTTTTCCTCACTTTATTCGTGTTATGCAAAATGCTTCTATAAAAATACACATATATCAATATATTGTCAAACAAAAGGCCCACAGTTACCTGTGAGCCTTTCCTTATTGCCCGAATACGCAGGCGATTACATCATGCCCATGCCGGGGTTCCCTGCCGGTGCCGGTGGCTCCGGAGCGGGAATGTCGGTGATTGCACACTCGCTTGTGAGAATCAGAGCGGCGATGCTTGCGGCATTCTGAAGTGCGCTTCTTGTGACCTTGACCGGATCGATGATTCCGGCTTCGACCATGTTGACCCACTTGTCGTTGTTTGCATCGTAACCGACGCCCTTGTCGCTGTTCTTGCACTTGTCGGCGATGATTGCTCCATCCTCTCCGGCGTTCTCGGCGATCTGGCGCATCGGCTCCTCAAGAGCTCTGCGGACGATCTTGTAACCGATCTGCTCCTCGTCTGTAAGACCGGAAAGATCGTTGCCTTCCATCTTCTTGGCAGCCTGTGCGAGAGCAACTCCACCACCAGGGATGACTCCCTCTTCGATAGCTGCACGTGTTGCGTTGACAGCATCCTCGACTCTGTGCTTGCGCTCCTTGAGCTCGACCTCTGTCGGGGCACCGACGTTGATGACTGCAACTCCGCCTGCCAGCTTGGCAAGTCTCTCCTGGAGCTTCTCGCGGTCGTAGTCGCTTGTCGTGTCGGCGATCTGCTTCTTGATCTGGCCGATTCTGTCCTTGATGTCAGCCGGCTTTCCGAGACCGTTGATGATTGTCGTGTTCTCTTTCTCGACCTTGACGGACTTGGCGCGTCCGAGCTGAGAGAGGTCTGCGTTCTCGAGCTTCATTCCAAGCTCCTCGCTGATGACCTGTCCGCCGGTGAGGATTGCGATATCCTCGAGCATGGCCTTTCTTCTGTCACCGAAGCCGGGGGCCTTGATGGCGCAGACATTCAGTGTTCCTCTGAGTGAGTTGACAACCAGTGTTGTCAGAGCCTCGCCGTCAACATCCTCTGCGATGATGAGCAGCGGCTTGCTGGTCTGGACAACCTTCTCGAGAACAGGAAGCAGCTCCTTCATGGAGGAGATCTTCTTGTCGTAGATCAGGATGTACGGATCGTCCATGACGCTTGTCATGGTCTCGCGGTTGCTTGCGAAGTAAGCCGAGATGTAGCCGCGGTCGAACTGCATTCCCTCGACGAAATCGGTTGTGGTCTCGATGTTCTTGGACTCCTCGACAGTGATGACTCCGTCCATTCCGACCTTCTCCATTGCGTTGGCGATCTCCTCACCGATGGTTCTGTCGTTGTTGGCGGAAATGGAAGCGACCTGTGTGATCTCTTCCTTGTCGTTGACCGTCTTGGCCTGTGACTTGATCTCTGAAATGGCATCTGCGACAGCCTTGTCGATTCCACGTCTGATACCCATGGGGTTGACGCCTGCTGAAACGCTCTTCATTCCCTCTTTGGTGATAGCCCAAGCAAGGACAGTTGCTGTTGTTGTTCCGTCACCGGCAACATCGTTTGTCTTTGATGCGACTTCCTTGACAAGCTGTGCACCCATGTTCTCGAACGGATTCTCAAGCTCGACCTCGCGTGCGACGGTGACACCGTCCTTTGTGATCATCGGAGCGCCGTACTTCTTGTCCAGAAGGACTGTGCGTCCCTTCGGTCCCAAGGTCGTCATGACAGCCTTGGCGATCTGCTCAACACCGGACACCAGAGACTTTCTGGCTTCCTCACTGAACTGTAGCTGTTTTGCCATAATATCTATCCTCTTTAAACAAAAATGAATCAAATTCAATCGGCATACCGCCGACCGTACCAAAGATACAAAAGAATCCGTGAGAAATCAAGTTTACCTGACCAGTTTTAAAATAAGCGTACACATACCCAGCGCGAAGACAGCACTGAACGTGTTCGACATGAGATTGACCATGTCGTTGTCCACCCAACGGATTCCGCGTGTCAGCTCAAGTTTTCTGCCGTCACGCTCGTCATCCTCGGAAATCTCCTTGGTTTCCGGGTCATAGTACTGGGCCTGGACAGCCGCACCCAAATAGGAATCTATCACCGCACCGGCAAAGCCCATGACTCCGACAAGAGCCGCCTCATAGACCGTCACGCCTTTGAAGGAGATGAACCAGCACAGGGCGATTACCATGGACGATGCCATTGCGCCGACCATTCCCAATGCGGTTACCCCGCCCGACAGTCCTTTGGGGACCGGCCTCATGGTGAGGATGGATACGGGAGCCTTTCTGCTCAGGCGTCCGACCTCTCCTGCGAACGTGTCGCTTGTCGCCTCGGCGACAGCTGCTCCGAACATCACCAGAGCCTGGACCTTTCCCGTGAAAAACCACAGAAGCGCCGCAAGCGTAGCCATCAGGCCGTTTGATACCACCTGCATGATGTCGCGTCTGTGTCCCTTCTTCTCCCGGACTTCCGGAGAACTGTCCTTTGCCCTCAGGCGCTTGGAGATCTTTCCAACGATGTTGCACGAGACAAAGAACAGCATGAACAGGAGGAACCCTGCGAACCTTGTGGTCCACAGAACGGTCACCCCCATGACAAACGCACAGAGAGCTCCGCCCGCGTCAAGACTTCTGGCGACATATGCCAGAACCGCCACCACGGCAAGTATGGCTGCAACCGCAACCAAAGACCATGGCCAGGGCAGAGAGAACAGCGCGTTGTCAAGAAATGCAATCATACGAACCTCATCACCAGGAAGATCGCAATCGGAACAGACATGTTGTCCAGACCGAACGGAGTGAAGGCCTCGACCAGTGCCGCAAAGACCGCAACCAGAGCCGCTTTCAAAACGAGGGTTCCTGTGAACGATACCCCGCCGATGAATACTTTCATCAGAATCACAACAATCATGGTCACACAGACCATTGTTATAGATCCTGCATAAGTCTTCTTCGTCCAGCTTCCGAGACGTTTGGACTTCACTGCTTTACCGACAAGGGAGGCAAGACCGTCTCCGTAACCCATTGCAAGAACCGCGCAGCCCACGGCCGCCATATCCCCAAGTCCGAAGTGCTTGAGAAGAATCACAATTATGATGGAGACAGGGTATTGGACTAGACCCCAGTTGCGGGTCCTGCTGTCCTGACCCATCAGGACCGAAAGCAGTCCCGTAACATTCATCAACGCATTGGCAAGAGTGAAGAACCCCAGTCCGACAATCGGCCAGATGTCCGTCTCGAAGACAAAGCAGTAGATGAAGAACCAGTTGGATACGCCAATATGGACGATCTTGCGTGCCACCTCCGGGCAGGAGTCTCCGAAAAGTCTCCTGCCGGATTTGATCACAATGAACGAAAGTCCTATGAAAAATAAAACAAGAACAAAAGAGAGCAGCAGGCCGAGGATATCACCATGCATGTCCGCCGCCTCCTCCGAATCCGCCGCCGGAGAAGCCGCTGCTTCCGAAACCTCCGCCACCTATTCTGGATCCCGGGCTTCCCGAGATCGAGGACCTCGGAACGGACGCCATCGGAATTGACCTGTTCATCCTGTTCGCCATTCTGGTCATGTAGTAGACGTCGAACGTCGAATATCCGGTATACCAGACCGGCGGATTGACGATCATGCCGTCGAACTTTCTGGCCCACTTGTCCTCAAGACCCAGCACTATGGCATATGAAAGCACGCGATAGTACAGATCCGGATCATCCTTGATCATCATCTTGAGTTTGTCGACCTCGACCTTGTCTATGAACTCACGGTATCCCAGAATCTCTTCAAGAACCTTGTTTCCGTACTTGCTGCGTCTGACCGTGGCAGCTCCGAAGAATGCCACCGCACTGCTTGTTACTATGGTGATGATGTTCTGCAGGATCGAGAACCTTCCATCGAACACCACAGCTTCCGTCAGACAGAGAAGAGCTACACCCAGCACAGGGATGATGGCCCTTACCAGTATGGCAAAGAAATTGGACCTGCGGACATACCACTTGGAAAGCAGAGTGCTGAAAGACACAAGGTTCAGGAAGAAAACGCCCATGCAGGCGACCATGTAGAACAGAAACTCTCCCTGGCTGTTCTCGAACAACCCTATCCTCAGGGTTCCGAATACCAGCGGAATCAGGGAAAGAATCGACATGAGTACCGACAGAGCCTTGCTCTTAAAGTCCTCAAGAGAACGTTCCTTCACAAAGAAGCCCTTTGTGGAAGCCTTTGTCTTCTGAATTGTCTCGTAGAAGTTGTTCTTCTCAAGATCCTTGAATGTGACCTTGTCCCCTACGCTGCATCTTTTGAAGAAGCCGTTGAAGAGGGTTCTCTCGAACTCCGGGATGTTCCTGCCGCTTTCAACGGCATAATCCATTATGTCCCTGAGCTTTGTGAACTCGTACTTGTTGTTCTTCTTCTCCTCTATGCTCAGAAGTCCCTGGTCCGCCCAGTAGAAGAGCATGGAGATCACGTCCTTGTCATCGACGTTGTTGTCCGCAACGTATCCCACCTGCAGAGGCGAGAATCCTTCCGGAGCCTCGAATCTGGCGACGATAATCGGGGTTGCATCCTTTCCGAAAATGGCCCAGATCACAATGGCCAGGACGGCAAGAAGAATGCCGACGACAGGGCTGAAATAATTCATCACAGGTCTGAAATCCCATGGGATACGGGCACCGGTGTACCAGTTCTCCGGAAGATCGATCTTGACGGTGATGCCCTCGTAGCTGTGCAGGCCTTCGGCCGTTCCTTCGATCAGAAGGTCTCCGTTGTCCAGCTGCCCGAGCGTTGCCTCGAGGTTGCTCCCGGTGTAGCCGTAGCTTCCGCTGGTGAAGTAGGTGTGTTCAAAGATGTAGTCGAAGAATGCCTCTGCAGATGCGAAGGCCTCGCTCTCCACGTACGGGAGAGTGATGGTGAACGTCGCATTGTTGATCGGGCACTCCCATTCGGTTCCGATGATGTTCATGTAGAACAGGTCGTAGCCGTCGTTGAAATCGGCTCCAAGGTCATAGTCGTACGTGATGACATATCTGACATCTCCGGTGAGGACTTTGCTGGAGGATCCGATCTTCATGACAAGATAGCCGTTGTCCTGATCCGTTTCATAATCATCGGAGCATGCGAGATTCCGGACCTTGGCAACGGTCTTGTTGTTGTAGTCCGTGTAATCAAGGGGAATCTCACGCACAATGCCGTGGTGGGGACCTTCGAAATAGACATCGATGGTCTCCACTATGCGGTGCACGGCATTGTTGCCCACTGTGATGTTTACATCCATGTTCTTGATGTAGTAGTCCGTCGCGGCAAACGCGAAGGACATGCAGAAAACAAGAACAAGAATTGAAATTACGGTTCGTTTCATCTCTTTCAGAACTGGACCTTGACGTTCTGTCTCTCGGCCTCGGAGATCTCAAGATATGTCATTCTGGTGAACTTGCCGCCGAACATGCCGACAATGAGAGAGGTCGGGAAGGTCTCGATCTTGGTGTTGAATGTCTTGACCACGCCGTTGTAGTACTTTCTGGCCTGGAGAATCTCTGTCTCAAGCCTTGAGAGCTGGTTCTGGAGATCCTTGAAGTTCTCGTTTGCCTTGAGCTCGGGATAAGCCTCTGAAAGAGCGAACAGGGATTTGAGAGTTCCCTCGAAAGCCTTGTCTGCCTGATCCTTCTCGGCAACTCCGGAAGTGCTCATGGCTTTGTTTCTGGCCTCGATCACGGCCGTGAGGGTCTTCTCCTCGTGCTTGGCGTAACCCTTGACAGTCTCGACAAGGTTCGGGATCAGGTCATAGCGCTGCTTCAGGTGAGCATCGATCTGGGCATAGGCTTCCTCGCCCTGGTTCTTCAGTCTGACACATGAATTGTATGTCGAGATGACAAGCAGAAGAATGATGACGACAACTGCAATAATAATACCGATAACCATTTGAAATATCTCCTTTCAAATAATGCTTGAATTTCAGAAATCAATTCCCAGAAGCTTTGAGTAAGCCATGAGGTTCTCATCGCCCTCGCAGCCGGCAAGAACCTTCTTTGCGAGGATCTTTCCGAGCTGGACGCCTTCCTGGTCGAAGCTGTTGATGTTCCAGACGAAGCCCTGGAACATTACCTTGTTCTCGAAATGGGCAAGGATGGAACCCAGTGCAAACGGAGTGAGCCTGTCCGCAACAAGCACGCTGGAAGGTCTTGACCCCTCGAATGCCTTGTTCGGGTTCTCGGCGTTGTCACGTCCGCATGCGAATGCGACTATCTGTGCAACAAGGTTGGCCTTGAGCTTTGTCTGGCTGGTGGAACCGCCGTTCTCCGCATCGAGGTTTCCCTCCTTCTCCCTGAATCCGATGAACTGCATCGGGACAATGTCGGTTCCCTGATGCAGGAGCTGATAGAACGAGTGCTGTCCGTTCGTACCCGGCTCACCGAAGATGACCGGTCCGGTCTGATAGTCGAGGACCTTTCCAAAGCGGTTCACATGCTTTCCGTTGGACTCCATGTCCAGCTGCTGGAAGTGGGCCGGCATTCTGTGAAGGCTCTGGCTATAAGGAAGAACCGCTGTGTAGGGATAGCCAAGGACGTTTCTCAGATACACTCCGATCATCGCATCCATGAGTGTTCCGTTCTTCCTGATGTCCTTCTCAAGGGCAGCCTTGTCCTCGGCATGGGCGCCGTCAAGAATCTGCCTGAACACATCGAAACCGTATGTCAGTGAGAGAATGACTCCGCCAACCGGGCTGGTTGCCGAATAGCGGCCTCCGATATAGTCGTCCATGAAGAACACGGCGAGGATGTCCGGGTTGTTTGCAAGCGGGCTTGTGTTGCTTGTGACAGCAACAACGTGCTTCTGCGGGACAAGGCCCTTGATTCCGCTCTTCTCCATCACCTTGAAGACCAGGTCGCGGTTGGCGAGGGTCTCCTGAGTGGTTCCGCTTTTTGAAACCAGGATGAAGAGTGTGCTCTCAAGATCCAAGCCCTGAAGGACGGCACATGCATCGTCCGGGTCCACGTTCGAGATGAAGCGGGCCTCGAGTTTCTTTGTGCATCCATCCTTCTCTCCGATGAGGTTCAGTGCATAGCAGAGGGCTCTGGGTCCCAGATCCGAGCCTCCGATTCCGATCTGAACGACAGTCTTGATTTCCTTTCCTGTGGATCCCTTGATCTGTCCGTTTCTGACCTTCTCGGAGAAGTCTTTGATCTTTCTGAGCTCGTTCTCGTAGAACTCGCCCTTCTCCACGCCGTCAGCCACCACTTTCAGGCCATCGAGGGCTCTTCCACGTGTAAGCTGATGGAGGACAAGCCTCTTCTCTCCGGTGTTCATGACCTCTCCGCCCAGCAGAGCCTTGTATTTCTCAATGAGCTGCTGCTCATCGGCAAGAGCCTGAAGAACGTCGATGGTTTCATCGTCAACCGGCATTGCACCATAGTTGTAGACAAGCGAGCCGGCCTCTTTTATTGTTGCGCCGTCAATGCGCTTTGCATTGAGTTTTCTCTTGATGTCAAAAGGTCTGGCAGCCTTGAGTTTTGCGAAGTTTTCGGTTCCGTCAAGATCTTTGTAGTTGATCACTTTGCCCTCCATTACCACGTGGGTTTCCATTTTAAATATAGAACAAAGAGAATTTGTAAACAATAAATATCAGAGAATTACGGGGATATTAGTCGTCAATCTCGGGGATGCGGGTCTTGAAGCTCTCCTGGAGATCCTCTTTTGTCATTCCCTCGCGCAGAATCACCATGATGGTGTCGTCTCCGGCCAGAGTGCCCAGGATTTCGGGAAGTCCAAGGGCCTCGAGACCGACGGCAACGCTGTTGGCATGGCCTTCACGTGTCTTGATAACACCGATGTTTCCGCTGAACTCCATGGAAACAACACCGCGGCGGACATCCTGGATGTAGCTCTTTTCAGATTCAGCGACAAGGTCGTTGTCGGGAAGTGAGTAGTAGTAACCGCTCCAGCCGTCGGAGATTTTTCCGACTTTCAGCATCTTCAGGTCCCTGGAAAGTGTCGCCTGGGTGACGATGAATCCCTCATCCTTCAGAAGGCTGAGAAGAGTATCCTGGTTGTCTATCCTGTTCTTTTTGATCAGATCCTTGATGACCGTCAGTCTGTTGTAACGCTGTTTCATGTCTTTCCTCGCTTTTGTTTTCATCCACAATATACATGAAATATGCAATTAAGTACAAGTTGAATTCTGAAAAAACCGCGACAATATGCAAAAATGAAGCATTGTAAACAGCCTTACTGCAATTATTTGCATTTTTAGAAAATCACATATGCAGTTTTCATTCAGGAATTTGGGCAATAAAAAACCCCATGGGGAAAAGGAGGTCAAACCATGGGGGAACAAAAGGAGGTTGAGATTTTTCATCTCACGGCCTAAGGAATACTCCATATCAGAAAAAAACGCAATACGTTTTTCGAAAAAAGTTGAAGAATTTTGCGAATTGCAAGAATCTATTTTTACAACTTGTTTTAAGTTAACAAGATACCTTGAATGACAAAATTCAGAAAATCAGCCGTTTTTGTTTTTGCAGATAAGGGAATCCAGCTTTTCGGAGAACTCGGAGAACGGTTTATCCAAAAGATTCTTGCATTCTTTCTGGAAGCTGTCGTACAGGACAATGAACTCCTCTCCAAAAGGAGTCAGCTTGGCTCCCGACCGTTCCATGCCGCCCCGTCTTCTTTCCAGGACATCCACACCTATGGCGGCCTCCAGATTGCGGACCATCCTGAATGCCTTGGAATAGGAGATGCCCATCTCTTCCGCTGCGGACCTCAGGGATCCGCAGGACTTCACCTTCTCAAGAAGCCAGAGGACCCCGATTCCCATGAACTTGTCTCCGTTGCCCTCGAGATACAGCTTCACTTTAAGATTCACATTGTCCATAACACCTCCGTCAGAACAGTCCGGGCTGTTCCTCCGTCTTGTCCTCTTCCTTTGCTTCGGAAGAACCGATCATCCTGAGGAACTCTTCCTCCGTCACTATTCTGACTCCGAATTCCCTTGCCTTCTCCATCTTGCTTCCGGCACCGCTTCCCGCAAGCAGACAGCTTGTCTTTCTGGACACTCCGGAAACCTCGGTTCCGCCACGACGCTTTATCTCGTCCATGGCCTTGCTTCTTGGATTGAAGTTCTCGAACGACCCCGTCACACACCAGCTCTGGCCTTTGAAGATCTGCTCAAGAACGGGACCCTCTTCTTTCTCATCCTGCATACGAAGTCCTGCTTTGCGCAGATCTTCAACTAAAATCCGGATTTCTTCAGAATTAAGGCCATCGATAATGAGATTTGCCGTTACTCCGCCGATTCCATGTATTGCAGACAGGGCCTCTGTGTCATGACGGTCCGCAAGGTCCAGAAGCTTGTCCATGTCATCGTATCCCGCGTCGCAGACCAGATCCACAGCCTTCCTTCCGAACTCCGGAATCCCAAGGGAGACCAGGACACTTCTGAACGGAGTCTTCCGGCTCTGCTCGATCGCCATTTTCATGCTCTCGATCTTCTTTCCCTCGGAGCCTCCGAATCCTTCCAAGGCCTTTAGCCTGTTGAAGTCAAAGGAGTACAGCTCACCGATGCTTCTGACAAATCCGTTTTCATACAAAGTCTCGATGGTTTTGGGACCGAGGCCCTCTATGTCCATCTGTCCCTTCGCGCAGAAGAAGGAAAGCCTTCCCTTAACCTGTGCAGGACAGTCGTGGTTCGGGCAGAAGTGGTGCGCTCCCCTTACAACAAGTTCCGCTTTGCAGACGGGACAGGTCTTGGGCATCTTCCAGGTGGTGTTTCCAAGGTCGTTCTTCTCGATGACGCTCTCCACGGCGGGAATCACATCCCCCCTCTTGGAAATCGCCACGGTATCTCCGATGGCAAGCTCCAGCTCGTTCACATAGTCCTGGTTGTGCAGCGTTATGTTTCTGATAGTGCTTCCGGAAAGCTGTGTCTCCCTGATTCTGGCCATCGGTGTAATGCGTCCGGTCCTTCCCACCTGGACATCTATGTCCATGATCTGGGTCTGGGCCTGAGGCGCCTCGAACTTGTAGGCAATGGCCCATCTGGGATGGTGCTCCGTGTACCCGAGCTCGTCCCTTGTGGACAGCTCGTTCACCTTGACCACAAGACCGTCTATTTCGTACGGCAGATCCGCACGGGCCTTCGTGTAGTCAACTATGGCTGCGGGGATGTCGTCGAAGCTTCCGGCTCTTCCCTCCAGAGAAGCCTCCTCAAGCCGTCGTTTCGCCTCCTCCTGTGTCCTGCAGAAGAACGAGAGGTGCGGGTCCACGGCAAAGCCCAGGGCCTTCAGCCGGCTGAGAATCTGGATATGGTCTGTGAAGCCCTGGCTTTCCGACCAGAAACCTTCGTAGACGTAGATTGAAAGAGGAACCTGTGCAGTCTCGCTGCTCTTGTTGCGCCTGATGGTTCCTGCTGCAAGGTTGCGCGGGTTGGCATATGGCTCCATCAACGTGGCGTTGATTCTCTCGAACTCGGACTTTTTCAGAAAGACCTCGCCGCGCACGGCGATATCCACAGGCTCTGTCAGCCTGAGCGGAACCGCATAGATCGTCTTCACGTTTGCCGTGACTTCGTTTCCCACAGACCCGTTTCCACGGGTGACCGCGCGGGAAAGGACACCCTTTTCGTAGTAGAGCACGATCGAGAACCCGTCCAGTTTCTCCTCAAGGACGAACGAAAGCTCCTGCTCCGTATTCTTCATGGTCTTGCGGATCCAGGCCAGGATCTCCGAGTCGCTGTATGCCTTGTCCAGGCTCAGGACGGGAATGGAATGCCGGACCTCGGGGAAATCGGAAGAAAGGTCGCTTCCCACCCTCTGAGTGGGAGAATCCGGGGTTCTGATCTCAGGATGTTCCTTCTCAAGAAGCAGAAGCTCGTCAAAGAGCCTGTCATATTCCATGTCCGAGACAATTGCCCTGCCTGTTACGTAATAGGCCCTTTGGTATTCCGTAAGAAGCTTCGAAAGCTCCCTTGCCCTGCTTAGATAATCCATAGCCAAATATTATAACAAATCCGGTCAGGATTCCACCGTTGTGTCTTTTTCAATGTAATGAAAAACCGGCATTAAAACCGGTCAGCTCTCCTGACGGGAAAGACCGCTCTGGCTTGTGTTTCTGTAGAACTTGATCATGTTGCGGCCGTACTTGCGGGTATCGCAGAGTTTCAGGTCTCCGATTTCCTCCGGCCACTGGTTTTCCTCCACAGCCGGAATATGGATAATGAACAGGCCGTCAGGCTGAACGCAATGCCTTCTGTCAACAAGCTGGGCAATCTGGATTTTGTTTCCCATAGGAAAAGGAGGGTCTGCATAAACAATTTCATACTGCATTTGTGCGGTTGGAATGAATTTCAGGACATTGGAGAAGAAAATCTTTATCTCGCAGTCCTCCTGCGCCCAGGAGATGTTCTTTTCCATTATGTCCCTCTTTGCCTTGTCCATTTCAACAAGGTGGACTGTTGTGGCACCCCGTGAGGCTGCCTCCAGCCCCACGCAGCCGCTGCCGGAGAAAAGGTCACAGAAAGAGGCCCCGTCAAGCGGTCCCAGGATAGAGAAGAGAGATTCCCTCATTCTGTCCATGGCCGGCCTGATCTCAAGCTCGCCGGTTGGGATTATGACCCTGCGGCCGCAGTATTTGCCTCCCGTGATTCTCATCGTCAGCATGATCAGCCTGCCAGATAGTTGGTATTGATTTCGTTGAGCACGACATCGAGCAGTCTTGCAGCCCTCTCAATCTGAAGCGGGCTTGCATTCTGCCTAACCGATTGTTTCAGGTCGGATGCCAGACGTTTTGATATCCTGCTTGCCTTCTCCTGAGTGATCGGAAAGCTCAATGTAGAAAGCAGGTTGTCGAAATCCTGGGACATGTAGAAGCAGGAATCCGGCAGCGCTATGCACAGATTCGGCGTTGCAATGCTTCCCTGGTTGATCGAGTACTGCAGGCCGAAAATCACAGACTCCGAAGGATTATGCATCGGAGAATCCAGGGTCCTTGAAATGAACTGGTACTGGGAAGTGACATCGGTCGGAATCCTCACCCTGGTCACAAGGGCGCTTTCCGAGAAAAGGAAAATGCCTTTTCTGTCATAGAGCTTGGAGACAGGAATCCATCTCGAGTTTGCGGACTTTGAGACCATCCTGATTTCCACCTGGGCATTCATGGTTGCAAGAATGCAGCTCAGCGAGAACCTCATGTCGCTTGTACAAAGAGCTCCGCCGATGGTCGCCTGGTTTCTGATCACAGAGCTTCCGATCGAGTTTATCGCATTGTTCAGCTCCTTGGAGAACATGAAACTTCCCATGGTCAGAAGTTGCTGGATCGTAACCATGGCACCGGCTTCAAGATAGCGGTCGGCATGATAGATTCTGGTAAGATCCTGGATTCCTTCAAGGGAAATGATGTCCCGTTGGCTCGGATTCGGATAAAAACCAGGGCGACTCATGATATACGTGCCACCGGCCCAGAATCTTGCATTCGGATTCCTGAATTTGAAGGCAACTGCTTCACTGATGGATTTCGGAGTGAAAACTGTGGGTGATCTAAGACCTTCTGGCACGGCGTCTGCTCCTGTATTTATAGGCAAGATTGATGATTTTCTCCAGGTCGGAGAGCTCTATGCACTGACAGCTGCTCATCGCCATCTCCTGTGCAATGAGTTCGGAACTGATGGATCCCGTTCCGCTTCTGCTTCTGGCTGCCTGCTCGTTCGCTGAGGAGTCATTCTGCTGGTTCTTCGAAAGCTCCGGATGTCCGCCGGATCCGATTCTGAATCCGCTGATTCTGCTCTGGTTCTCTTTATCGATTTTGTTCAGTATCGACTCGATGATGATTGTCTTGGAAGGATAGCACTGCGGACAGGGCTGGTTTCCGATATCCGCATACGCCCGCTCGATGTCATGGCAGAACCTTGTCTTCTGGAAACCTTCGAACGTCAGGATACTTGCACCGTTGAGCTTGAATGCGGGAATAAGGCAACTCAGGGCCGCACTGCCGTTAATGAGCACAAGACAGTTTCCACACTGTGCGCCCTGACACTGCGAGTTCTCTGCAAAAGCGAGGACCTGCTCCCTGAGGATAACGCTTAACGGTTTGTCGGAGTTGACCACCAGAGAATACTGTGAGCCGTTGATGTTGCAGTTCAGTCTCATTTGTCACCTCCGTTCTCCGAGAAGTACTTGTCTCCTCCGAATGTCTGGTTGCTGGCTATTGCAAGGATGTCGTCACTGGTGACGGGAATCTTGTGTATCGGATGTCCCAAAGCCTGGGAAAGTGCCCCGACAAGCGCCGCTGTGGTCAGGCCCCTGATTCCGGCCGTGAGCGATGAACCTGTGAAGGATCCGTCCTGGTCAATCCGAATCTCTATGTTGCAGTTTTCCGAAGATCTGGGGCAGATGTCCGAAAGGACGGTCGTTACCGTATGGCGGGCCTTGTTCTGAAGTTTGTCCATGTCAAATACATGTCCGAGATGGAAGTTCGCCCATACGTTGTCGATCACAGGGGAAAGCATGACGGTGTCGATATGCAGGTCTATCACAACCGCTCCTATGCAGGAGGTGAAATAGAACGGATCTGACAGCTCCGCCTCATACTCCGTGGTGACTGTGATGGGAAGCCTCGAGAAAGTGATCTTTCTGGACAGCTCCGAGCAGGCCCTGATCAGAAGGGATGCGACAATACCCATCTTCCTTGAGAGTGTGCTGGGTCCGATATCGACTATGTCCGGAGAGTTTATGTCCAGGAACTCGATGTCCTCCGCAGGGATGTCGATGAACTGTCTGATAACATCCTTCCAAATTCCCAGAACCGATTTGTCCGCATGCATGCCGGTGTTCACGGTGAGTTTCTGGTTCTCGTTCATTGTCATCGAGAGAGAATAGTCTGCGCTTGCGTTGAACTGCTGCGAGAATCCCATGACGCCTTCGCCGGAAGCAATCCCAATGCCCCTGGAATAGTTAACAATGGGGTTCATCTTCATTGCGGTAATGCGCTTCTGGGAGTTTGAAGCGTACTTTCTGGAGTACCAGGATTCCTCAAGAAGGGTCTTGATCGAACCTGAGAGTCTTTCAAGGTCTGAGCTCAGCTTGACGCTGTCGCTTACCCGCACGGTCTTGCGGTCCATGTCCTTGACGTTGTTCAGTCTCCAGATTCCCGGCTGAATTCCCAAAGAGGATGCAAGCTGGGAGAAATGGTTCTCGGTTCCGGCAAGAGCCATCGAGAAGCCAAGGTCTCCGAAGAAGTTTGCCGGAGGGGACGAGCTTCTGATTATCTTTATGATGACATCGGCCGCCTTGATCGGATAGACGGGAACAAGTCCTGCAAGAATGTTGTGGAAGACCTCGGTAGTGAAGAACGGAAAGGCTCCCAGATCCACTGTGCACTCAGCCCTGTCCGCAAGAGGTGTTCCATCCTGAAGATAGGCAGTCTCATGCTCGATCGTTATTCTCGGCTGCCAGGAAACCATCGGACTGGACAGCTGGACAAGTTCTCCGGATTTCTCGGCCGCAAGGGCTGCGATGCAGGCCAGAACAGACGGCGTGATTATCAGCTGGTCATAAGGCGCATAGTACGGCTGGGGATAAAGGATGACATCTTCAAGTCTGCAGCCGAGGGCCTTTGCGACGCTTTTTCTAACGTGGATCGGCCATTGCGTGGCTATTCTAATGTGGAACTGTCCGTCAATCTTGACCGCGTAAACTCTCTGGTCTCCCAGCATCCTGTTGGAGAACGGAGAGACTTCGAAATGGGACTTGTAGGTCTTTGCCTGCGGAGTGAAGTACTCGTCTGTATTTCCGGAGGACCATATGAAGGGATCTCCATAGAGTGTTCCGTTGTAGTCCTCTGAATCCGGTTTGATCCTATAGGAGATCTGGAGTTCCTTGCAGAAAAGCTCAAGATCCTCGGTGTCGTATCCGAACACGGCCAGAACAGGCTGCCCCTTGAAATCAATCTTTTCGGAGGAAAAGAACGGGAACCGGTCGTCCATGACTTCAAGACATCCGTTTTCTCCGAAGTCCGCGGCACTGAGGACAAGCATGTGCTTGAACTCGTTCTCGCTCGGCATTGTTATGTTCTCAATGGTTCCGGAGGATACCGTCGATGTTACAAGACGTCCCGTGAGATGCTTTTTGGTGAGGTCAAAAAGTTCGCTTTGTTCCAGCATGAATCTAGAATATCACCCGAAGGGTGTTTTTTCAACAACGGGGGAATCCAGACGAGGAATCCAGGCCGGCAGAACACCCTTCCACGACTTTTCAAGAAAGCTCTATTTCTTGTACACCGGTTCATTGATGCGACAGGCAGTGGTGGTGCAGCTTTCCACGTCCCAGTCGGTGCAGTTGACCAGATAGCGCAGTTGCATGATGCTGAGGTTCAGGTATTTCGCTATGGTGTCTATGTCCACTCCCAGGTCTGACATGTGGTATGCCACATCCCTGAGGGCCTTCATGCGGCCCCTTCTCTCTCCCTCTTCAAGCCCGGTAAGAACCATGTTCATCTGCAGATTGTTCTCATAACTCATCATTTCGGCACCCCTCCGACAATTGTCATTATGGCACCGTAAATACCGAAGATGTAGAGAAAAAAACAAAACCACACAAAAAAATCAGCTCAGGGCCAGAACCTGCCTTATCACCGAGTTCTCAAGGCTGATGAGACCCGGATCCTTTGAAAGGTTCGCATCCACTTCGTCACGGGCTGTGGCCATCATGGAGACATCCTTCTCCAGGTCCGCATACTTCAGATGCAGGAATCCGCTCTGTCTCAGACCGGACAGTTCTCCGGGACCTCGGATCTTGAGGTCCTCCTCCGCAATCTCGAAACCGTCGTTGGTGCGTCTGAGAACGGAGAGCCTTTTCTTTCCGTCCTCTGTGATGGTTTTCTCATAGGCCAGAAAGCACCAGCTCTGCAACGAGCTTCTTCCGACTCGCCCGCGCAGCTGGTGAAGAGCCGACAGACCGAAATTCTCGCTGTGCTCCACAACCATGCAGGTGGCATTCGGGACATCGATTCCGACCTCGACAACGGAGGTGGAGACCAGATAGTCCAGTTTCCCTGCGGCAAAATCATTGAGAATCCTGATCTTGTCGTCTTCGGGAAGACGGCTGTGGATAAGGGTTCCGCGGAACGAGGGATACTTCTCCTGTGACAGGAAGCGGTACATGCTCTCTACGTCTCGCAGGTCGGAATTGCCCTCGTCATCGATCCTGGGGTAGACGAAGTAGGCCTGATGACCCCGTTTCATCTCCACTCCCACCGCATCGTACATCTTGTCCCGTTTGGAATCGTCCACAAGATATGTTATGACGGGAAGCCTTCCCTTGGGCATGGTCTTTATCGTCGAGACATTCAGATTGCCGAAAACCGTCAGTGCCAGGGTCCTGGGAATTGGTGTTGCCGTCATCAGAAGGACATCCGGCTCGATTCCCTTCTCGAACAGGGCCCTTCTCTGCTCGACTCCGAAACGGTGCTGCTCGTCTATGATCACATACCTGAGGTTCCTGTACTCCACGTCCTTGGAGAACAGGGCATGCGTCCCTATCAGGAGGTCGATGTTTCCCGCCTTCAGCTGATCCAGCAGTGCCTGTCGGGGTTTTCCATGGACTTCTCCGTTGAGAAAGGCAACGGAAATGCCGCTGTCCCGGAAAAGGGCATCGGCAACCTGGGCATGCTGACGGGCCAGAAGCTCGGTCGGAGCCATGAACGCCACCTGGGCACCGTCACAGATTGCATGAAGGGCGGAAACCCATGCGACAAGGGTCTTTCCCGAACCGACGTCGCCCTGAAGTAGACGGTTCATGCTTTCCGAGCCGCTCATGTCCTTGCGGATCTCATCAAGAACCTTGACCTGGTCATCGGTCAGGACAAACGGAAGATGCTCTATGAAGCGCTTCTCGGCATCATAGACACGGCTGGAAATCGCCTGCCGTTTTCTCTCCACCGGAGGTCGCCTTTTGGCCTCTAGCTGGAGGTAGAAGACCTCTCGGAAAGCCAGCGTCCTTCTGGCTTCGACAAGGCTTTTGTCGGATGTCGGAAAGTGGATCTCCCTGAACGCAGTGTCCAGCGGCATAAGCCGGTACTTTTCCATGATGGACTGTGGAATCTCGTCATCTATGTGGCCTATCGAGGAAAGCACGGCCTTGACGTCCCGTCTCAGGGATTTCTGTGTAAGGCTTCCGCTCAGGGCATAGACAGGAAGTATTCCCTGGTCAAGCAGCATGTCGCCGGCAACCATAAGGTCGTCCTCGCGTACCGGTTTAAGTTCGAACTGGGATGCGGTCAGCCCTGTTCCATACGGGGTGACGTTGGCATAGAGATGATAGAAGCTTCCCGGGAAAACGGTCTTGGACAGGTACGTCCTGTTGAACCCCATCAGGAAGGCTTTCTGATTGTTCTCGGTATCCCTGACAATGATCTTGACGTTCTTGCGCCCGGCTCCGAACTCGCTGACACTCTCGACCCTTACAAAGGTGTTGGTCCAGTTTCCGTCATCGCTGTTCTGCCGTCCGATGCAGATCCTGTGGCTTCTGTCCTCGTAACCGCGGGGAGTCATCTGAACAAGATCACCAATGGTCTCTATGCCCAGATTGGCATAGTCCTCTCCGGATTTCTTTCCAACGCCGGTGAGTGTTTTGATGTCCCGCTTCAGCTCGACTACGAACATTTTTCACCTGTTCAGAGCTTGATGAGGAATTTTACAAGAGCCTGGATTCCGAACTTGAGGGCAAAGTAAATCACAGCGTAGAAGATGATGGAAGTAAGCACCAGCTTCTGGTCATCGACCCTCGTCTTGCGGAAAAAGATTTTGTATACCCTGCCGACCGGAGCATCCAGGATGGGGTCTATGGAATTGATCAGGTTGTCGGCTCCGGGAGTGGTGCTGCGTCCCAGGAAGAACCTGACTATGAGAAGAATCAGAAGCAGGATCAGAAGGAACGAAACCAGAGAGGTCCATAGCCCGTCGATCACGATTGCAATGACAATCCAGACGGTTAAATCATTTACTCTGGCTATCATACTCAGAATGCTCTTGAGAAGATTCAGAATCACAAGCGCAAGAACCGGCGTGAAATCCAACGTCGAACGACGCAGGGATTTGACACCTCTGAACATGCCCAGATAAGGGTCGCAGAGCTTGCCCAGGAACGAATCTGCGGAATCGAGGAAGGAAGGTCCTTCCTGAGGATTGAAACCGTATTCCGCACCCATGTTCCAACCGCCGCGCCGTTTGATCATGACAGCCCAGGACACGATGATTCTGACCAGAATCAGGGTTGAATAGAATCCGACAATTACGGATGCAAAAGAACAGATTTTCCTTAATAACTCCATTTCCTTCCCCCTGCCTCAGGCTGAATACACATCATAGACGCTCTGGCATTCCTTCAGGCCGGCCATAAGCTCCTTGCTTCCGTCCACACCGAACTTCTCGCCGGCAACGATCTTTCTCGGACGGCCTGAAAGTTTTCCATCCTCATCCGTTCCCGGATAGACAACGAACGAAACCTCCGCCGTTCCTCTGTGCTTCAGAAGAATGCTCCTTATTTCCCTGAGGACCTCGCGCCCGCTGTAAAGGCTCTGGTCGACTTCTATCCAGACCTTTTTCGCACGCTCCGGTTTCATCTGGTTGGGATCTCCGTAGACCACATCGGCCACAAATCCCATCCTGTCGTTGTAGGACTTGAAGTTCCCGTGAACACCTATGATCTTTCCGGTTTCGATTCCCAGGGAGCACATCGCCCACTGCTTCGGGAAGATAGTCGCCTCGAGTCTGCCGTTGTAGTCCTCGATTGTAAGGCGTCCCATCTTTCCTCCGGCCTTGGTCTGGATCTCCGTCTTCTCTGTGACCATGCCTATGAAGTCGTACTTCAGACCCTCGACAATACGTTCAGGTCTGGAGAGGTCAAGTTTGACGCAGTTCTCCCAAGCAGTCTTATAGGTGTCCAAAGGATGTCCTGAAACGTAGAAACCAAGATATTTTTTCTCTATTTCAAGCTTATCCAGGAAACCGTAGTCCGGCTGAACCTTTATCTCGAACGAGTTGACGCCCTCATCCTCCGCACCGAAGAGGAGGTTCTGTCCCATGCTCTGGGCATCCTTGTCCTCCTTGACGGACTTGATGGCCATCTCGAAATTGGCAAGCAGCGTAGGTCTGTTGTAGCCGAAGCAGTCGAGGGCTCCCGCGTTGATCAGGCCTTCAAGAACTCCCGAGTTCAGCACCCTTGCATCGCTTCTTCTGATAAAGTCCATGAAGTCCTTGTAAGGTCCGTTGGCCTCGCGGTCTTCCAGGATGCTCTGGACTGTCGGAGCACCGACTCCCTTGATGCCGGCAAGTCCGTAGATGAGCTTTCCGTCAACGACGTTGAAGTAAAGGTCAGACTGGTTGATGCTCGGAGGCAGGATCTCGATACCCTGGCCTTTGACATAGTCCAGATACTCCTTGTACTTGTCTCCGGACCCGATCTCGTTGGTAAGGTTCGCGGCAAGGAACTCGGCCTTGAAGTTGCACTTCAGATAAGCGGTTCTGTATGCAAGAACCGTGTAGCACACGCTGTGGCTCTTGTTGAAACCGTACTTGGCAAACGGCTCGAGCATGTGGAAGATTTCGGCGGCATGCTCTTCGGAGTGTCCCAGCTTCATTGCACCCTGTATGAACTTCTCACGCTGGGCGGGCATCTCCTTGACCTTCTTCTTTCCCATTATCTTTCTGAGGGTGTCTGCTTCTCCCAACGTGAAGCCGGCGATTATCTGCGCAACACGCATGACCTGCTCCTGGTAGACAATGACCCCGTATGTGGGTTTGAGAAGGTTCTCCAGCGACGGATCAGGATAATGAATGGGAATCCTGCCCTGCTTGGAGTCGATGTATCTGGGGATGTATTCCATCGGACCCGGACGATACAGGGAAACCATGGCGTCTAGCTCGTCGAACCTTGTGGGTTCCAGCAACCTGAGGTTCTTCTGCATGCCCGGACTTTCAAGCTGGAACACCATCATGCTGTCACCCTTGGACAGCATGTCGAACGTGGCCTTGTCCCCGTCGGGGATGTTCTCCACATCGAAATCCGGAATCCTCTTTCGGATGAGCTTCTCCGTGTTCTTTATCAGTGTCAGGGTCTTCAGACCCAGAAAGTCCATTTTGACAAGACCGCAGCGCTCGAGGTTGTTCATCGTGTACTGCGTGGATATGCCGCCGGATTTGGGATCCTTGTACAGCGGGACATAGTCCTTCAGCGGGGTCTGCCCTATGACAACTCCGCAGGCGTGTGTGGAAACATGCCTTGAGAGGTTCTCGAGTCTGAGGGAGACATCGAACAGCTCCTCATAGACTCCGCCCCTTGATCTGACCTCCTGAAGCTCGGGGGAAACCCTGATGGACCATTCCAGCAGAGATGTCACATGCTCGGCCTTGGCCTCGTCCGGAAGGACATCGAGGATGTTCTTTGTGATCCTGTTGGACTCGTCGAACGGAATGTCCAGGACCCTGGCCACATCCTTGACGACAGCCTTTGCCTTCAGGGTTCCGAAAGTCGCTATCTGGCCAACTCTGTCCACGCCGTAATGGTCGGTGACGTAGTCAATGACGCTCTGTCTTCCCTCGTAGCAGAAGTCTACGTCGAAATCTGGCAGCGAGACACGTTCGGGATTGAGGAACCTCTCGAACAGCAGGTCGTGGGCTATGGGGTCCACGTTCGTTATCTCTATGCAGTAGGCGACCATCGATCCTGCTCCGGATCCACGTCCGGCTCCTACCGGAACGTTGTGGGTCTTTGCCCAGTGGATGTAGTCGCGGACAATCAGATAGTAGCCGTCGAATCCCATCTTGAGGATGACACCAAGCTCGTAGCTCAGCCTGTCCTCGAGAACCTTCTTTTTCTCGGGATCGTTCTCATAGCCCGGATATCTTTTCCTCAGACCGTCCCAGGAAAGGGCCGTCAGGAATTCCTTGGTGTCCTTGTACTGTTCGGGAACGTCTACGCTGGGGAGTTTGGGACCGGGGAAATCTATTCTGAAGTTGCATCTCTGTGCAAGCTCCACAGTATTGGAGATGGCATCCGGATATTCGGAGAACAGCTCTGCCATCTCGTCAGGACTCTTCATGTAGAATTCCTGGGTCTGGAAGCGCATTCTGTCCTCGTCGGACTTCTTTTTGCCGGTTCCAATGCACAGCAGGATATCGTGCGCGTTGGCATCTTCCTTGTCTATGTAGTGGATGTCGTTTGTGGCAATGAGCTTTATGTCCAGATCCCTGGCAAGCTTCACCAGCTGCGGAAGGACCTGAATCTCCTCCGGGATGAAATGGTTCTGGATCTCGATGTAGTAGCGGTCACCGAAGAGGTTCTTGTACCAGCGGGCCACTTCGTATGCACCCTCGACATTGCCGTCCAGAAGCTTCTGCGGAATCTCTCCGGCAAGACAGGCACAGGTGCAGATCAGACCTTCAGAATGCTCGGCCAGGACCTCGTTGTCGATCCTCGGCTTGTAATAGAAGCCCTCGGTGAAGGCGATGCTGTTCAGCTCCATCAGGTTGTGATAGCCCTTGTCGTTCATGGCAAGCAGGATCAGGTGATAGTAGTGGTTTCCCGCCTCCTTGCTGGCACGTCCGTCCGGATTGATGTAGAACTCGCAGCCGGGAATGGGCTGTATGTCCGCCTTCAGGCAGGCGTCGTAGAAATCGAGGACGCCGAACATGTTGCCGTGGTCGGTGATGGCAAGGGCCTTCATCCCGAATTCCTTGGCCTTGGCGATGTATTTTGAAATCGAGGCGGCTCCGTCAAGGAGCGAGTAGTCGGTATGGTTGTGTAAGTGGACGAATTCGGTCATTTGTCTCCCCGATTGATATATCTGTAACCAGTATATCTAATGTAGCAGAAAACGGGCAGACAGGAAAGGAAAGTTCCGCGTAGAAATATCAATAGTGAGGCGGTTTCCTGTTCGGACGGGCTTCCGTATCAAGATCCTCGATCCTGCGGTTGAGCGCCTCGTTCTGCTTCTCAAGTTTCATCATCAGACTCTGCTGCTGAGCCACAATGTCATTCAGTTCCCTGACTGTATCCTGGAGATAGACAAGATCTGTCTCAAGCTTGACCAAACGCTGCTCAAAATCCTTCATATGGCCCTCTTTTCTGCAACAAAAACGGATTGCCTTCATCCAACAAACAAACTTTTGTTGCAATTTGTTGCTTAATCCAAGTATACTGGCTGTGGAGTTTTGTTGCAATCCAAACATCACAACAACAAGAGGGACCAATGAAGGGAGAACGCGTAGCCCAGCTTGAACTGATACTCAGAAGCCACCCCGAGGGGTTGAGGAAATCCGACATCGCAAGACGCATCGGCGTCCACAGAAGCACCATCGGAAGGTACATAGACGAGCTGAAGCAGTACAGCGAGATCTACGAGGACAACAACCTGGTCAAGATCGTTCCCGGAAGCGATGACGAGCCTCTGGCCCTCAGCGTTTACGAAAGCCTCGCACTCAACATGGGTGTCGAGATGCTCCTGAAGAACTCTGAATTCAGAACTCCCCACCTTGCCTCGGGACTGAGGAAAATAGCGGTAGGAATGCAGGGCTACGCCCCCAAAGTGAGTGCTGACATCATGGCCATCGCAGACCAGGTCGAGTCCGAAGCAAACCTTGCAAACTCACTTCAGAACGAGACCCTTGAAGTCCTGATCGATGCCTGGGTTTCAGGTCGTATCGTAAGAATCGTGCATACACACAAGGAAGGGGACATCGTTTTAGATGAAGAAACGGAGCTTGCTCCCTACTTCATCGGGTTCGTTGAAAACGACAAAGGCAGAAACCCCGTCACAGTTACGGGAAGACTCCGTCACACTACGGAGATTGTCACGTTGGACATCTCAAAGATAAAAAGCGTCACCATCCTCAACGAGACATACACGATTCCCGACAACCTCAAGGCTTTCAGACGCATGGAGACTCCGGCCTCCCCGGAATATGTCGTGGACACAATCCCTCTGACGTTGCTTGTGAAACAGAAGAGCGCCCTGAACTCGTTCGACGCCCTCACCCACGGAGAAATCAGGACTGAAAAGAACGCCGACGGAACAAGAATCTGCAGGTTCGATGCGGAGAACTCCATCGAGCTGATTCTGAGAATCATCCAGTGCGGCGATGCTGTAGAGGTCCTCGAACCGGTCAAGTTCAGAAACAAACTGAAAGACTATCTGGAGAACATCCTGAAGATCTACAGATGAAAACTCAGACCTTCCGTCTTCTGCGTGAATAGAGAATGAACACAAAGGCAAGGCCTATTGCACAGACAACAACCTGAAGGACAAGCAGAGGTCTGAATTCTCCCCACATATCGAACAGAGCCCCTTCGACAACGGCGAACAGAGCATATGAAAGCCGGACCGAAATCTGTGCCACCTGAAGGGCCACCGGGTATTCGGATTTGGTGTAGACGTCCCTGGCAAGAAGTGGCGTCTGGGTTGTTGCGATAAGAGCGTTGATTCCGAACAGGAAGGATGCGAAGCAGACAAGAATCTGGCTTCCTACAATCAGGACATATGATGCGACGGCCAGAAGGACATAGCTCAGAATCGTCGTCCTCTTTGCTCCGATATAGTCGTTCAGGGCTCCGAACCCCAGCTTGAAACCCATGTTGCCGAACATGTTAAGAGAGAGAAGGAATGCGGGAGCCACAAGTGTTATTCCCCTGAACAGGCCATAAGCCGGCAGACTGTTGTTGAAGATTGTGGAGAAAGAGGCGCACGAGGCAATCATCACGATGGAGATGAACCGGAGGTCGAACGGAACGCCTTTGCCGGAGGAAACCTCCTCCTTCTCTTCCCTGAAGCCTCCGAACGGAACACAACCCTTCTCCCGGGGATCCAGAACCATGACGAACCACTGCATCGGAACTGTCATGACGATTATCGCGATTCCGGAAATGAAGATTGCCGTCCTCCATGAGTATCTTGCAATAATCACTCCCAGAAAGGCGCTCAGCAGGGCACCGAAAAGACCAGCGGACATGGATGTCATACCCAAGGCAAAACCTGTCCTTTCCGAGAACCAGTTGGTGACTGCCAGCGGGATGAGGATTCCCGTCACATAGACGATGATGAAGCCCTGGATCACCGCACAGACATACCAGTGAACAATCGATCTGGAGAACGCAAGGGACATCTGGGCAAGTCCGACGACTATCCCCGACAGCGGAATCAGGTATTTGACCTTGAATCTGCGGATGACTCGTGTCACAAACAGGGTCCCGATGCACTGGAAGATGTTGTTGATTGTCACATAAAGGGAGACGCTGGCCATGGAGACACCGAACTCCTCCATGACGGGAACGTAGAACAGTCCCGTACAGTTGCTCATGATGCCCAGACCTGCCCCCTGGAGCAGGCAACAGCTGACAAGAATCAGCCAGGGATATGCCCTTTTTAGTGACTCGCTTCTCTTCATCTTCAACGACCTGAAACCTTAGCTTCCAATAGTGCCCCTTCCGCCGCATTGTGTAAAGGCTCTACAACCTCAAGAGTCGGTCTGCTTTGCACGAGAAGACGAACAAAGCACTTTCTGAAGCAGGTGTCGTTCTCCAGCAGTCCTCCCAGAAGGACTATTCGGCATCGGGTCAAGGCGAGTCTGTCGGAAACGGCAAGGACATCGGATACAAGGTATTTGGCATTGTCCTCGATTATCCTCATTGCAACCGGATCGCCAGCCGAGCAGGCCTCCTCCACTATCGGGGAAAGCGAAGAGACGGCACGTTTGTCGTTGGAATAGACGTAGGAGATTATCGTGTTCTGGTCCACCAAACCCTTCCGTTCGGACAGCATGGATGTCAGAACGGTATGCTCCGAGCATCCGTCGATATCCCTGGCAACCGCACAGAGAGCATCGCGTCCAAGGCCGTATGCGCTGCCGCCATCTCCAATCAGATGGCCCCAGCCTCCGCTCCGGGCACATCTTCCGTCCCTGGTACGGCCATAGCAAACAGACCCCGTTCCGGAGATAGCGATTATCCCCTCTTCTCCACCCAAGGCTCCTGCATGTGCGATCTCGTAATCGGAGAGAAGACGCAGCTTGATCCCCGCCTTGGAAAAGGCATCTTTTGCGATGTCCTGCAGAAGACTGTTGTCGACACCGGAGGCTCCTATGGATACACTCAGGCAGGTTCCCAGGCTTTTCAGATATTCAATGATCTGATCCAGAAGAAGGCAGAACGCATCCTTTCCGATGCCGTTGAGATTGAAAGGTCCGAACGTCTTCTGCCCTATGAGAACTCCTTCCGCAGTCCGACAGATTACGGAGGTCCTTGTTCCGCCTCCGTCAACTCCTGCAAAGAAAGAAACGCTCATCCAAGAGCCTCTCTGACATGGCCTTTGGAGGCTTCAAGTCTTTCTTCCGCTTCCTCTGGGGAACAGGATGAAAGCACCATGACCACAGCTTTCTTCACACTGCCGCCGGCCTTTTTCAGAACAGATGTGGCCTCGTCCTCCGGGATTCCGGTAGCCTCCATGAGAATTCTCACGGCCCGGGCCTCCAGCTTCGCATTGGTCTGAACCACATCAACCATCAGATTCCTGTAGCACTTTCCGGTTCTGACCATGCTTGCGGTTGATATCATGTTGAGAATCATCTTCTGCGAAGTGCCGGCCTTGAGTCTTGTCGATCCGGTCAGAACCTCTGGACCAACGATGACCTCAATTGCAGAGTCTGCCAGTTTTCCTATGGCAGAACCTTTGTTACAGGCTATCGCAACAGTATGGCAGCCCAAACTGTTCGCATACTCCAATCCACCGACCACATACGGGGTGCGACCGCTTGCGGCAACTCCGACAACCGTGTCCCTGTTGTTCAGGGCAATACCTGAAAAATCCTCTACTGCACACTGGGGACTGTCTTCCCTGTCTGCTGAAAGGCTTATGTCTATGCTCTGTCCGCCGGCGATTAGACCTACCACAGTACCGGGTGCAACACCGAATGTCGGAGGACACTCCGCAGCATCTATGGCTCCCAGCCTTCCGCTGGTTCCCGCACCTATGTAGATTATCCTTCCGCCCTTCTCCAGGGAATCGACGCAAAGATCCACGGCCCTTGCAATCTCAGGTAGCTGTGCACCCACGGCCGCAGCTATTTTCGAGTCCTCGCTGTTCATCAGCGTGACTATCTCAAGCGAAGTCATGATATCCAGATCGGAAGATGCCTCGTTTCGAGTCTCCGTAGTCATCCCTGTCAAATTCACATCAGCCATCAGAAAGCACCTCTGTCAGCAATTATGCCATGTGTGTGGGAGAATTGGAACAACAACGCAGTTTCCTGCGCCATTTCTGTTCCCTTTATATCTTGTAAATATACTTATTTCAGTTTATCCTCAATAATTGGCGGCTTAGGGCGCATTGGGTCACCCTTCCGCCAGATTTTCAGTTTCATTCGAATGTATGATCGCCGCGAAAAAACAGACGGTGATTCATATCAAGGAGGCTTCTTTCATGGTGAGAAAAATGAAATCCATGGATGGTAACAATGCAGCCGCTCATGTGAGCTATGCTTTTTCTGAAGTAGCTGCAATCTATCCCATCACCCCTTCCAGCCCGATGGCTGACTTCGTCGACCAGTGGAGCGCAAACGGCCTGAAGAACATCTTCGGCACAAGCGTCAAGGTCGTTGAGATGCAGTCCGAGGCTGGTGCTGCCGGAGCAGTCCACGGCTCACTCGGAGCCGGTGCACTGACCACCACCTACACAGCATCACAGGGACTTCTGCTGATGATTCCGAACATGTACAAGATTGCTGCAGAGCAGCTGCCTTGTGTATTCCACGTCAGCGCTCGTACAGTCTCGACACAGGCTCTGAACATCTTCGGAGACCACAGTGATGTCATGGCTTGCCGCCAGACCGGTTTCGCAATGCTTTGCGAGGGCAACGTCCAGGAGGTCATGGACCTCTCCCCTGTTGCTCATCTTTCGGCTCTGACAGGAAAGGTTCCTTTCATCAACTTCTTCGATGGATTCAGAACCAGCCACGAGATCCAGAAGATCGCAGTCTGGGATTTTGACGACCTCAAGGACATGTGTGACATGAAGGCTGTCGCCGAGTTCAGAAAGCATGCTCTGAACCCCGAGCACCCGCACATGAGAGGAAGCCATGAGAACGGAGACATCTTCTTCCAGCACAGAGAAGCCTGCAACAAGTACTACGACGAGCTTCCTGCTGTAGTCGAGTCCTACATGGACAAGATCAACGCCAAACTCGGAACCAACTACAAGCTCTTCAACTACTACGGAGCTCCGGATGCTGACCGCGTCATCATCGCAATGGGTTCGATCTGTGACGTTGCAGACGAGGTCATCGACTACCTCAACGCACACGGAGAGAAGGTCGGTATCATCAAGGTCAGACTGTACAGACCGTTCGCAGCCGACAGACTCATCGCAGCCCTCCCGAAGACAGCAAAGAAAGTTGCAGTCCTCGACAGGACAAAAGAGCCGGGCGCACAGGGTGAGCCTCTCTACCTCGATGTCGTCACAGCATTCGCAAACGCAGGTCTCGAGGACGTCAAGATCGTTGGCGGCCGCTACGGACTCGGTTCCAAGGACACTCCTCCTTCATCAGTGTTCGCAGTCTTCGACGAGCTCAAGAAAGCTTCCCCGAAGCGCCAGTTCACAATCGGAATCGTCGATGATGTCACCAACCTCAGCCTTGAAGAGGACAAGAACTGCCCGAACACAGCAGCACCCGGAACCATCGAGTGCAAGTTCTGGGGTCTCGGCGGAGACGGAACTGTCGGAGCAAACAAGAACTCCATCAAGATCATCGGAGACTACACCGACAAGTACGTACAGGCCTACTTCCAGTATGACTCGAAGAAGACCGGCGGCGTGACAATCAGCCACCTCAGATTCGGCGATCACCCGATCAAGAGCCCGTACTACATCAACAAGGCAGACTTCGTTGCATGTCACAACCCCAGCTACGTCACAAAGGGATTCAAGATGGTCCAGGACGTCAAGCCGAACGGAGTCTACATGATCAACTGCCAGTGGAGCGACGAGGAACTCTCACACCACGTTGATGCAGCATCCAAGCGCTACATTGCAAAGAACAACATCCAGGTCTACACCATCGATGCAATCGACCTCGCACAGAAGATCGGAATGGGCAAGAGAACCAACACAATTCTCCAGAGCGCATTCTTCACACTGGCAAAGGTCATGCCTCAGGAAGAGGCCATCGCCCACATGAAGGAGAAGGCAACACAGTCCTACCTCAAGAAAGGACAGGACGTCGTTGACATGAACCACAAGGCCATTGACCTCGGTGCAACAGCATTCAAGAAGTTCAATGTTCCTGCAGACTGGGCAAATGCAACCGATGACAAGGCTCCTGAGAAGAAGGCCGGAAAGGCCGAGCTGGTCAAGATGGTCACCAACATCCTTGATCCTGTTGACAAGATGGACGGCGACAGCCTCCCGGTCTCAGCATTCATGGATCACGTGGACGGTCAGTTCGAGCTCGGTGCAGCAGCATATGAGAAGAGAGGCGTTGCAGTCTCAGTTCCCAAGTGGGAGTCTGCAAAGTGTATCCAGTGTAACAACTGTTCCTATGTCTGCCCGCACGCAACAATCAGACCTTATGCTCTCACTCCGGAAGAGGCAGCAGCCATCCCGGCAGCAGCACAGGTTGTGGACGTCAAAGCCGGAAAGGGCAAGGGTGTCTACAAGTTCACACTCGCCATCTCCCCGCTCGACTGTATGGGTTGCGGAGTCTGCGTAGGCGCATGTCCTGTTGCAGCTCTCACAATGGTCCCGCAGGAAGAGGAGCTCGCACAGCAGCCGGTATTCGACTACTGCGTCGCAAAGGTGTCCGACAAGAAGGATATGCAGGACTACACAGTCAAGGGAAGCCAGTTCCGCCAGCCGATGCTGGAGTTCTCCGGCTCATGCGCAGGTTGTGCAGAAACCAGCTATGCCCGCCTTGTCACACAGCTTTTCGGAGACAGGATGTACATCTCCAACGCAACCGGTTGTTCTTCAATCTGGGGCGGCCCGGCTTCAACATCACCGTACTGCACAGACAAGAACGGTCACGGACCGGCATGGTGCAACTCACTGTTCGAGGATAACGCAGAGCACGGTCTCGGAATGTTCATCGGACAGGACAAGATCCGCGAGGACCTTGCAGAGCAGGTCAAGGCAATCGCCGGAAGCGACGAGACCCTCAAGGAAGCAGCTCTTGCATGGCTCGACACCATGGAAGACGGAGAGGCCAACAAGGCTCCTACAGCTACTCTGATCGAAGCTCTCGAGAAGAACGGCAGCGCAGAGGCAAAGGCAATCCTCGACAAGAAGGAGTTCCTTGGCAAGAAGTCAGTCTGGATCTTCGGTGGAGACGGATGGGCATACGACATCGGTTACGGTGGACTTGACCACGTCATCGCTTCCAAGAAGGACGTCAACATCTTCGTATTCGACACAGAGGTCTACTCCAACACTGGTGGACAGGCTTCCAAGGCATCCAACATCGGTCAGGTCGCACAGTTCGCAGCTGCCGGTAAGGACGTCAAGAAGAAGTCCCTCTCTGAGATTGCAATGCAATACGGCTACGTCTATGTCGCACAGGTTGCAATGGGTGCAAACCCGGCCCAGACAATCAAGGCCATCACAGAGGCCGAGGCCTATCACGGACCTTCCCTGATCATCGGTTACGCTCCTTGTGAGATGCACTCGATCAAGGGTGGAATGACCAACTGCCAGAAGGAGATGAAGAAGGCTGTCGACTGCGGTTACTGGAACCTGTTCCGCTACAACCCGGCTGCAGAGAAGAAGTTCTCTCTCGACTCCAAGGCTCCGGCAGGCGGATATCAGGAGTTCCTGATGAACGAGGCCCGCTACAGCAGACTCACACGTGAGTTCCCGGCTCGTGCCGATGTCCTGTTCAAGCTGAACGAGGAAGAGGCAAAGAACCGCTATGAGCACCTCACAAAGCTCATTGCAATGTACAACGAGTGATAGCTCTGGCATAAGCCAAAACAACAAGAGGCTGTGACGTTTGAATTGACCCCCGTACGTTGGAGCAAATCCAACACGGGGGTTTTCTTTTGCCAAAAATCACAGAAGAACAAAAAAAGAAATTCTACGAGCTTTACAGCCAAGGCTGCAGATCCTGGCTCATTTCAA